>Ga0185299_10002474_pt1 | contig 28260 bp, 36 predicted proteins | sample PaiPotPPA55metaG_FD_128002 | JGI IMG/M metagenome (GOLD analysis project Ga0185299, IMG submission 128002) | Iron sulfur acid spring bacterial and archeal communities from Banff, Canada, to study Microbial Dark Matter (Phase II) - Paint Pots PPA... ...
ACCCATCTCAAAATCCCACGATAACGACAGTCAACCTCCTCGTTTTATGCCGCATCCCATGCTCAAACGGACTGGCTTCACGGGCGAATCCGGTAACCATGCGGCATAAAACTGGATGCGGTATAACGCCGCTTATGCCGCATGCGGCATAAGCGGTGATCCTTCTCCTTCTGAAGCTGACATGCGTCTTACTAGGAGAATTCTCGAGGCTAGCAGAATCCTGCAGCTGCACCTGGTGGACCATGTCATTATCGGTGTCCCAGCCCCGGGCCGAAGCGGCTATTTCAGCTTTAGAGAGGCGGGCGTCATCGGATGACTACCAAAGCTCTCTTTTCCGAACTCTTACACGATTCTCATTCAGAACGATGGAATGAGTTTGAATTGCCAAAGCTCTCCTTAGGAGAGCTTCAGGCCCTTTGTAGATTACTTGGGTGTCCTTCTTATGGCACCAAAGAAACCCTCGTCGTTCGTCTCCTCGCACAGCGTGCGCTGCGCTTAAAGCTTGCGCCTTTTACTGACAACCCGGCCGAGCTCGCTGCCTCCATGCGCCGAGAATCACTCCGAGATATGTGCCGCGAAGCCGGTATCTGGCGGTCGGGAAACAAACGTGCCCTCGCGGCCGGCCTCCTCAATTGGCGCGACCGTTGTCGCGCTCGTGGGAAAGCGTTTTTGACAGAAATGCAGTCCGTTTCTAAGTCTAAACCCCAGCAACTCGCTCTGCGCTTTTAGGGGTCAGTACACCAACCATAAAAGTTTAGTCCGCTGGCGCGGTAACGCTGATTTTCGAATGTCCGGTCGCCTATCGCGCGCTTTTTTTGGCATTTTTATGCCGGCGACCGGGCTCGAAGTAACCGGAGCGCATTCGCTGTGACGATGAGCGTCGCGCCTGTGTCGGCAGCAATGGCGAGCCAGAGACTGGTGTAGCCGAAGACGGCCAGCACCAGGAAAATCAGCTTAACGGCGATAGCGAAAGCGATGTTGAACTGGATCACGCGCACGGTGCGCCGGCCAAGCTTAACGGCTTCGGCAACTTTGCTCAGATCATCTTTCATTAACGCAATGTCGGCGGTCTCAATAGCGGTGTCTGTCCCGGCCGCACCCATGGCGATGCCGACAGTTGCTGCGGCCATCGCCGGCGCGTCGTTTACGCCGTCGCCGATCATGCCAACATATTTGTGCTCGGCCAGCAAGGTGCGCACTCGCTCGATCTTTTGATCGGGCAATAGATCGCCGTACGCTTCGTCGACGCCAGCTTGTTGCGCGACAGCATTGACGGTACGCTGGTTATCACCGCTGAGCATGACGACCTTTTCGACTCCAGTGGCGTGCAGACTGCGGATAGCTTCAGGTGCGTTGGGTCGCATCTTATCGCCGACCGCAATGATACCGAGAACCTCGCCGGCGCAATCGGCGTGCGGCATATGGCCGACGACCACGACCGATTGGCCTTGTTCTTCCATGTCCGCCAGAATTTTCTCAATTTCCTCTGAGCAAATCGCTAGTTCACGCGTCAAACGGTGATTGCCGACGAAGTAATGATGGCCGGCGATCTCGCCTTCCGCGCCAAGGCCGGTGCGAGCTCGATAGTTTTCGCTTCGCGGAAAATCGAGGCTGCGTTCCTCGGCATATTTCACCACGGCCCGCGCTAACGGATGATCTGAATGCGTGTCGATCGCCGCTGCGATTCGCACGATCTCGATCTCATCGGTCGAGTTGACCGGGACGACGCCGGCAACGCGCGGACGTCCTTCGGTGATCGTCCCTGTCTTATCGACAGCGAGCGCCTTGAGTTTTCCGATCGCTTCAAGAAATGCACCACCCTTGATAAGCACGCCGCGGCGTGCTATCGCCGTCAAGCCCGAGACAATCGATACGGGAGTCGAAATCACCAACGCACATGGGCAAGCGATAACCAGCACCACCAGGGCACGGTAGAACCAGACGCCCCACGCCGCACCGGCAACCATCGGAGGGATCAGGAAAACGAGCAGCGCGAGTGCCATCACTGATGGCGTATAATATTTCGCAAACACATCCACGAACCGTTGCGAGAGTGCTTTCTGCGATTGGGCTTCCTCGACGAGGCGAATGATCTTTGAAAGGGTCGTGTCGGAGTAGTTCTTGGTGATGCGCACTTCGAGCGAGCCTTCGCCGTTGATTGTCCCCGCAAAAACCTGATCACCTTGCTTTTTCTCCACTGGAATTGATTCGCCGGTAATCGGTGCCTGATCCACGGATGAGTTGCCATTCACGACCGCCCCATCCAATGGGACGCGTGCCCCCGATTTCACTGCGATGACGTCGCCAACGTGAACTTTCTCGACCGATACTTCCTCGAACCTGTTGCCATCTTTCAGCAGCGCTGTTTGGGGTGCGAGTTTCAACAGCGACTGAATCGCACGGCGCGCACGGGCCACGCTGAACGACTCCAGCAGCTCCGATAGAGCGAATAGAAACGCCACCGCCGCACCTTCGGACCACTCACCAATGCCCGCGGCGCCAAGCACAGCAATGGTCATGAGCAGGTTCATGTCCGGGGCGAGGCGTCGCGCTGCCGCAACCGCCTTCGGCGCAATGAACCAGCCACCGGAAATGATAGCCGTGAGGAAACAACCCAGCGCCACCGATTTGGGCGCAAAATGCGTCCAATGTATCAGCAGACCGAACAGAGTGAAGGCGCCAGAAATGCTAACGGATAAAAGTCTCTGTTTTTGCCTCTGCTGCGCTTCGTCACCAGCTTTTTCGCCTTCGCGCACCGCTTTAAGGCCCGTGTCACCGATCACTTTGATCAAAACTTCCGGCGTGATCGTTTCATCGTGGGCGATGATTGCTTTGCCCGACATGATGTTCACTTGCACTTCGCGCACCCCTCCCAACGGCTTGAGCGCCCGCTGGATCAGTGACACCTCTTCAGCGCAATCAACCCCGGCCACTTGCAGCGTGGTCTGCAAATTTCCGGCTGCGTTCGCATTGAGCGTGATTTCTGTGGGCGCTGCCTCGTGCACACAACACTCATCCTCATGATGATGATGCTCGTGGTTACTCATGGCTGGTATTCACAATTGTTCTCGCTCACCAAACACCCTGTAGTTACTATAGGGTCAAGCACCTATTCTGGTTGGTAAGGCAAAAGGCGATGTATGAGTAATGGTTTGAAAATCGGTGAGTTAGCCAAGCAAACAAGCTGTCTGGTGGAAACAATTCGGTATTACGAGCGGGAGGGTCTATTGCTTGAGCCCGCGCGTTCTAAGGGAAACTACCGACTCTATACAGACATTCACGTCGAACGCCTTCAATTCATCCGGCACTGCCGTGTGCTGGATATGACGTTGGAGGAGATTCGGAACCTGCTCAAATTCCGGGATACACCAGACGAGAATTGCAGCGAGGTAAATGCTTTGCTTGATGAGCACATCGAGCATGTGAGTAGTCGCATCAAGGAGTTGAGATTCCTACAAAAGAACTTACGAGGGTTGCGGAGCCGATGCGAGCAAGCACGGGCGATCAAAGATTGTAAAATTCTTCAGTCGCTCGGAAGCCCAGCAACGAACCCATTACGATCTTCGGATGTTGAGCACCGGAACAGTAGCTTGCACAAGACTCATAAATGATCCCTGCAATTCCGCTGGTCGCCGGTGGGCGTTTACTTCTTTCCTGTGGGCAGATCGAGCGCCGCATAAAACGTTTGTATTTGCAACGAGAGATACAATCCAACTGGGCCAGACGGTGGCTTAGCGTACAATTTTCTTCGTTTGGTAAGGTGACCCTTTTTAGCCCGCACCAGTTGTCCAAGCTTGCAGCAGATCAGCTAACGACCCCTCGCCTAACGCGCCGGCGACTTGCCTTTCGCTGCATCTGGCTTTTACACCTCGTGATCGGCCCGGCTCGGCCGCTCTGCCCTCAGTTTTTTAACGCAAACAAACTTCCTGCCCGTGCCGGCGTCGGACTCGGCCTTGGCACCGGCACCCGCCTAGGCGCCGTTTCGGGCTCTATGTCCGTCTCCGGACTACCATCCGCAAAATTGATCCTTACAGTAGTTCGGTAGCCGATCTTAATTTCTACCTCTCTCGTTTTGTCAGGCGCATTAGCCGCCTGCAGAAACAACTTGTGCCTCCCTGGCGACAGTAAAAGCAGTCTCGGCACATTCCCGTAGTCTTCTCCATCAACCCTCAGCACCGCGTCCATCCGGTCGCTCTCAACGATCAGCGTCCCGTACACATGTTCAAAGCGATGCACCACCGCTTGCCCCTTTTCGGTAGTCACTGTAACTGTTATCGGCGCTAACGGACCCCACCTAGACGTAATCTCCATCGGCAAGCCGGGCGGTAAACTCAGCGATAGCGGAGTCCGACCGACCTGGACATGTCCACGAAGATAAATCGTCGCTCCGGTCGGGTCACTCGTTAACACCACATTCTCTGCTTTGCCCGCCACGGCCGATAGCCCGGCCGCCACCAACGCAACTATCAATCGCTTTCCCATTTTCTAAGTCACTCCATCGGATTTCAGAGAGTTGTTCTAACGCTGTCAACTGGAGCCGGCGAGACCGTTCAAACAAACGGTCGGCTATAGCCGGGACAGTTCGTGAATAACTCGCCTTGGAGTTATTCAAGGCGTTGGAAACAACTCTTCACTCAAAGACCGGGGCCAATTAGGTTTTCAGAACCGGGACCAGAAACATCAGGTGGGGCGCTCGGCCATTTGCCCGAGCATTGCCGGGCCGCTTCCTCGAACACTTCCCGTATTGCCGGCTCGGTTGCCATGGTCATGACCACGGCAACGAGCGCTTCGGGTTTTCCCGTCGCGCAAACGGTTGAGCTCGCCCCGTCATTGACGGCGATAATAAACCCCTGTCCGTCATCGGTATCGACCAGGCCGCGGAGCTCGCCCCGAATTCTTTCGATCGCTTTGTTGATCTGCTGTCTACTCGCCATCGCAACAAATTCCTGATGCCACTGTAACTTATCGGAGCTCACGGATTCACCTCTTTCTGGGTTTTCACCACCCTATTTCCCGCACCTTCGATTCGCCCCCCCGCCCGGGCAGCAGCCCGGCATCGATCGGCCCGCATGCTCTCCGGCAACGCTCTACTTCCCTGTTCAACTCTGATTGCCGGCTTTCTTTTGTCAGCTCCGCGCGGACACGGTCGAACACCTCCCCAAATGAAAACAACTCGAACGCGGGCTTAGGCCCCACCAAAGCCTCAAAAGCCTCTCGAACTGACCCCTCACCTCGCGCAACGCCACTCCACTCAACATCCGCTTCCGGATTTAACCAGACTCGGTCCATCTCCTCCGGCCAATCAATGTAATGCTCGAAAATATCGACCTCCCCCGCTGCCGGCAGCGCACCTTCCTCCCGCAGAAACTCCTCCATCATCGCGATGAATTCCTCACTCCAGACGTTTGTCAGGCTCGTCCCGCAATCTCCATTAGAGGGCTGGCTCGTAATCATCACGCGCTCGCCAATTGTGAGGTAACACCAGGACGGCCTAGCAAAATGTCCCGGATAGATCAGCCCATATACATTTGGTTCTTTCTCCGGAGCGGACAACTCCTCAAGCGCGAACCCAGACTTCTCCACTTGACCGGATTGAAAGAGGATGCCCAGCGCAAACTCATTGCGTCTGGCCTCGCCCAACATCGCCGCCCCTTCTAGTTCCAGTTCCAGCTGCGCCAGCGCTTCGGCCGTCGTCTCCGTCCTGCCGTACACCTTCTCATTCAGACGGCGTAAAGCGGCCCCGTCGTTCATGAGCCCGCACTCAGTTAACACTTCCACCAGGTTGAGGTAATCCCGACTTACACTCACGCGGCTTCCACCGAATGCACTTTGCGTCGGTGCCAACTCTTCCATCCGCTCGATCACGTCGGCGATACTCTCCCTGGCTTGACCACCGGGGAAAACCATCTTGCACGCTGCAAAATAATCTTTTGCTAGTTGAAGCTTGGCCAGGCTGGCCGCAAAATCAGCCGCCTGGTCGTTCCACAACGGGTAAGCAGCTTCGAGCCGAGCTAGGCTCTCCTCTGTCGATTGCCCCGGATAGCGCAACGCACGGTCAAAAGCCGCCTCAAACTCCATCACCGCTCGCCGCATCAGCGTGTTCACATGATAGGGCAATTCCTGCATCGTCTGATCTCGCGGCGGTTCCATCCACAGAGCATCCACTGATGCCGCCAGCTCCCTCAGCCGAGCTTCTATTGCTGTCTGCCATTCTTCTTCTGCCATACGCTTCTAGGTCTCCTCATTTCTGTTTGTTGGGCCGGCCGTTGCAAGGGCGCTTTGCCCATCGCCGGCGCAAGGGCCTAAGCGCGTGATCACGATGATTTCTCTAGCGGAAAAGATCTGGTGTTCGCGGCGGCTCGTGTCGCTGCATCTGTGCCGGCCCTTCGTCCGCGCGCTCGAACGCTACGCCGGCAGTGCTCCGCTCGATCTCGCGTAATAGATCCTGTTCTCGCTTCGCATGGTCGTCTTCCTGGTCCTCCTCGACCTCGATTTCCGGCTCGTCGCTCACGAGCTCCGGCAACGGTACCAGGCCTGCCAGAAGCGGCGGCCATTTAACCGGGTGTGCCACCCATTTCCCCTCGTTAAACTGCCCCTCCGAATCCGGAGCCATGACTGCTAGCTCGGCCTCTTCGTAGCGAATGGTGACATCGAAGACCTGGTAATACTGAGGTCCCGCGCCGAGTTCTTCCACTCCCTGGCGTTCCACTTCAACGTATAACCCACGAGACCCTTCACCCTTCGTCGCCTCCAGATAACCCAACAAAATTTCAGCGATGGCTCTTTCTTGAGTCGGATTCTTAACCGGTTCGTCCACCAAGATCTCTATTTGGTATCCAAGCCATTCTATGATGTCGGACCGGCTCACTCGCGACAACAAAGCCTCCGCAGCATTCGCACCTTGCGCGACGTCGAGAATCAATTTCGACACATCGACCCCGTACGGATGCCGATCCAGACACTCCTGCACAAACTCTTGTGTTAGTTCACTCATCACTCGCCTTTCTATCGTTCGATCTGCGGTCCGGAGGTCTCGATTTCCCCGGGCCCAGCCGGCCTTGCGTCATGCCAATGCTTGCGTACTTGTTCTGCGCGCCGCCAGTCTTGGAGCCTCTTCTCTCTTTGCTCTTCAACCACGCCAGGCGTACCCGGCGCCTTTGCTAAAAGCACCTCACCTTTAAGGACGTCCACTGCGGACCGCAGAGTCCACAGTTTGGCATGAAGGGCGCTCAGCTCCTCTCTGGGATAGACCCCGTTCTTACTAATCTTTACTTGCTCGTGATTCAGCTTCCGAGCTAGTCCGTTGAACGCTTCGGTCAGTTTCACCGTCGCTTCGATCAATGTTTTGATTTCTTCGACGGCTTCCATTCCTTCTCCTGTCCAATCAGGTTAATTGAGATCGGGAGACCAACGCAAAGTAAGCGGGCCGCGCCTCCTCCTGCGTGCCGCCACCGGCGCAACGCCGCCGTGCGAACCCACCTGGCAGCCGCCACCGTAAACTGGCGCTGATAACTGTTCATTCGCACACATTATCAGGATACGCCTTATGAGACAACTAATGATTTTCTCAAACGCATCGCCGCTCTAGCGGAACTCGCCCTCGATCGACCGAAATCTCCCTGTTAGTCAACAGCTCTGCGCGCCCGGTTCCACAGTGCGCGCGAGCATCCACAACCAGATTGTGGAGATAACGATCCATCAACAGACGATAGAAACGACAGTTCTCCCCAATGCCTTGCGCACAGAGAGAATGAAACTCCTCCATGTACTGCTCTTGTTCTTTACGCGACAGACGATCCCACGCCTCCTGTGAACAGTGCTCAGCTTGGTATCGAACGCTCACAAAGGTTTCAAACCCTTGCGCGTGGCCATAGTCAGCAGGCCCTCCAACTACCTGATCATTGATAAGAATGGCCGGCACGCTCATGCCTTCGCGGCCAATCCTGTAGCCCAGCGATTCGGCCTCTGACGCTAAGCGCTCCAGCACATTCTCGCGTTCCAAATCGTTGAAAAACGACCGAAACTCCATCTTCAGCGCTTCCGCCCTCAGAGCTATTGACTCTTTTAGAAAGTCAAATTCATCGGCGTTCATAACAGTTCTATTGCTTGGGCTGGCTGATGCTCGCCTGCTTTAGAACGGAAACCACTCATCGCCGCATTTTTTCGAACAGAAATGCTTGTCGACTCGATGGAAGACAATACGGCCGCAGTGGTGACAAAAGAGATGTGCTCTCAGTTTACGGAAATGCTCTACGACGAACCTTTTTAGCCGGCTCCGCGGATATAGCAGTAAACCTTCGGCTTCACGCTGACTCCAACCTGGCTGGCCCCATTCGCGGGCATCATTACACCTTTGGCACGCAGCCACACCTGCTGTTGGCTCATAGAGCCTATGACCCATCAGAAAGCACCACGAAGATCGCCAGCTTTTCATTTTGATTCTCCCAGCGCTTTCCGATCCGCAGCCTCTCGCGCATCCGCTGCCGCTTTGTCGGCCTGCCATTTAGCGAGCCGATATTTCCATGCCTCTTTGCCCGATCCGGTTGTCGCCGCAATCTCTTGATCAATGGTTGCTTTCGTACGCGTCAATTTCGCTTGTTCCTGCGCTTGTTTCGCCGCCAACAACTGCCGGCGTTGTTCTAAGCTGGGCGTTGCCGTCGGCTCCGCCGATGGCTTCGGCCGCGGCTTGTCCGTGACTAACCGGCGCTGCGCCACCGGTCTACGCGGTGTCGGAGTTGGAAACAGGGCCGCCTGCTCTTCTTTCGGTGTGGGCGCCGGCGTCGGGGTCGGAGTCGCAGCCGTCATCCCCTCCCCTGGCGTCCAAAGTGTTTGTTGGGTGGTCGCCGGTGCCAGTGCAGCTAAATTGACCTCACTGGCTTGACCGGTTACGACTCCAATTTGCTTTGTGTCGACGGCTTTGCCGCCGATCGTCGCGACAATCGTGTGATTGCCGGTACTAACCGGCAACTCAACCGGCGCGTCGCCTAAAAGTGCCCCATCCAAAGTAACGTTTGTACCGGCCCGGTCGGCCGTCACTTTCAATGTCCCACCTTCATAGTGATGGGAAACCAAAACAGGATCATCCGCGGTCAGCATCATGGTCTGCTGATAGTCGCCCCAGCCCAGCCGATGCAATGTAACTCGGTAATCGCCGAGGCTCAGATCTCGCAAATGCGCCGGCGTAATTCCTGAGATCGAAATTCCATTTGCTCCAGCAACTTCGAAGCGAATACCGGGCGGATCCGTCGTGATATCGATCCTGCCCAGCGCTTTTTCCAGCGAGACTGGCTGAAGCTCGGTTTCGCCTCCGGCCGTAATCGAAACCTCAACCGAGCGATCCTTGTAACCAGGCGAGACCAGCTCGAGCACGTGACTACCAACCGGCAAAGAAGCCTTAACTAAAGGTGTCCGCCCGAGCTCGCGCCCTTCCCATGTCACCACGGCGCCAACCGGGTCCGATGAGATGGTCAGTGAACCATTTCTTGCGAAATACTGCGGGAAATGTTCTCTGAGCCAGGGTAGCGCGTACGGCGCCGAAAATAGACCAAGACCAAGACCGGTAAAGATGATTGTCGCGGCGACTAGCCATTTTGCTCCGGACGAGCGCCGCCGCCGTACCGGCGCCGCCTCTTGCTCTTCAGGCTCCTGCTCTGTTTGCAAGAGTGGTTCCGGAGGGGACACCATCGCTCGCTCCACGAGAGCGGCCGGTAACACGGGTTCAACCTTCTTTTTAGCAGGTACAGCCTTTTTCTTCAGCACCCGCGTCTGCTGGCCCTGTCCTGCCTCACGGGACTCACTCAACTCTTCCAGCGCCGCATCGAGAGCCCGCGCCAAATCCGGCGTGTCTTCAAAGCGCTCCCAAGGCTGCTTAGCCAGCATCCGCTCAAACAACTCCGCCAACGGCCGAGGACAACGCGCGAGCGCCGCTTCCGGCAGCTCAGTGTTTTCATGCTGGTAAGCCACATCTTGCTCGGAGCCGCTAAACAGCGGTCTACCGGTACAAAGGAACCAGAGGGTTACCCCCAGCGAATAGATGTCGCTACGCGGATCTACCGGTTCACCACGAAGTTGTTCCGGACTCGCATACGTCGCATCCAGAAGCTGGCCCCAATCATTCTTACCACCAGGCTTCCACAACGACTTAGCCAGCCCAAATTCGGAGAGCTTTAAGGTCTTCCCAGTAAGAATTCGGCCCGGATTCAATCCGGTATGCTGCAAGCGCAACTGCCCCGCATCTGTCAGGGCGGCCGCCACCGGCCGCAATAGCTCCAGCGCCGCCTTTGGACGCATCGGCCCAGTTCGGCGCACATACTGCTCCAAGCTTTCACCCGGAACGAATTCGGTAACGTAGAGAATTTCGTTCGAATCGGCGCCGTACTCGACCACGGCCGGCATGTTAGGATGGACAAGCTGCGATAGTTTCCCGACCTCGGCGAAAAACTGTTCCCGGACCGTTTCGTCGGATAGCAACGCGGGGGTCAACACTTTGAGTGCCACGTTAGTTCCGGTATCCGGATCCACGGCCTTGTATGTGACGCCAAGTCGGTCCCGGCTGAGCTCCCAGAGCTGGCTACCCTTCTGGAGCAGCCAAAAGTGACCGTACGATGGGACTGTGACGCTGCTACTCATACCCCGGTCACTTCAGATGAAAGTCGATGCCCTTGATCGCCCCGTCCTCATAACCGCCGCGACTCAAATGTGTCGGGCCACCGGTAAACACCAGCGTATACGCATACGGAACGTGATGGCCGCCCTTATACGTCGCCTCCCCCGTCATATTGACGCGATCTGCAGCTACCCAACCCACGATCATCCGCTTATCGCTGGCGACCCAACCTGACACGCCGGCTTGCCGCGCAAGATCAGCAGACGGGAAATCACTATCCTGTTCGATAGTGCGCTTCCAACTCCCTCCTTCGAGGTAAGCGGCGTACACTCCCGCACCGCGATCATAATTCAGCACCAGGACTACGCGCTGCGAATCAGCGGACCATTGTGCCGCTACCTCCCTTAAGCCTTGTACATTAGGGACCACAGTCAGCACCGTGGTATGGGAGTGATCGACAATTCGCACGCTCTTGCCAATCTCTAATACATACGCGCCATCCGGCGACGGAATATTGTCCGCCGCCGCGGCGGAAATTGTGAGTACCAACAGTAAGGTGAGGACTTTCATATTAGTTGTGAGGAATAGACGCGGTGTGCGCATAGGCTTGGACGGTGACCGTAGGATTCCCGATGGTATTCGAGTTCGTTTGAAATTGGATGCCGACCGCACTGGCTGCGGCCTCAGAGATCTCGCCGGTACCACCTGCTGGTCCTGTATCTTCGACGCGCGCCCAGACCTGCTGTCCATTGCTAGTGTTAGTCACAAGCGCCCAATCCCCGATGCTCACTCCAGAATCCGCCATCTGCTGCTGCGACATAACGACGTATGCGTATTGCGCCGAGTTAACCGGAGCCCCGTTTACAGTCCCCGTTGTCTCCGGGTTATAGTTCGGGTCTAACGACGTGCTCTCGTTAGGATCGCCATCCGTGTCGATCTTAGCCACCGTCACCCCAGACGAAAACGCGGGATCTCCAAATTGGCTCGAGTCTTGTGGCGTACCATAACCTGCTCCTCCGGCATTCTGATTGATCGCTTGGCCTGGGCCGCCGTCGCCCGGGCTACTGCCAGGACTGCTACCCCCGGGACCGCCACCCGTAGGATACCCGCTGCTCTGGTCATCGCAGCCGCTTATTATCGCGCTACAGATGACCAGCACGCCGCACCAGATCAGTTTTCTCCAAGTCCTCCCGTTGGTCATAGTGGCCGATCTTATCAAGAGACGAGTTACGAGACAAATTAAGATTTTATTTGAGCGTATTTATCTCTCGTTGCTTGTACGACCTAACTCGCCGGTACGGTTATCCCGGCTGCTTTAAACGCGTCCTGCAACTCGTGCGGCAGATTCCGCCAGCCATCCGCATTCTGTTGCCAATAGTCGGACATCTTGCTCACCCCACCCGGATATGTCGCCACCATATGTTGCGCGACCGCAGTGGCTAACGCTGCCTGTACCTGTTTAGGCGGGGTACGAACGTCGCCCGCATCAAATGGAAATAGTGTTTCGCTCGCCTTTAGCAGTTCCGCTTTTTGCGTCCGCGCGGTGAAACGGTAGAGTAACCAGGCCCCCACTTCGCCATCACTATTTTGCAGCAGCACATAGATGTCACTGTCCTGTTCCACCCGGACAATCACGGTGTTCTTCCCATCTCTGGGATAGATTGCTTCAATTTCTTTCGGGACAACGGGAGAGGGCGCAGGAGTCGCCTCCGAGCCGGCGAAAATATTCGCGGCTGAAAGAAACAGAGCTAACAGGACATACCTCATTTACCGTTCCAGGATTTGTGAAGAAAACTGACCTCTGTCTCGGAGCCGCCGCGACAGCACCGGATCCGCCAAAACTTCAAGCCAACGCCGGCTCACCCGTGTTGGCTTTCTGGCCACGGTCATCGCCATCCGGAGACTCCAATTACATGCACATATTGTGCGGCGCTGCCGGTGCGACACAAATGGCAGAAGGCCGACCACAGGCCGCGAAACGGTACGGCGCAGATCAACGCGGAGAACATCCATGCACTGACCCCGCACAGCACCGGATAAATCAACACCGCCACAATCAACGCTGCCCACCAGACAAAACGACTGAAAACCAAGGCACTGAACGGCACCGAAACCACACAGAGCCACAAAAACACTTGGGTGGCCTGCGCCAAGCTTGGATATGACTGGGATATGTTGCCAACAAGGGTATGTAGGAGCCATGCTAGCAACGCTACCAGCGGAACGTCCACGATGAGCGCCTGCACCTCTTGTAACCCATGCCGATACCAGCCCCGGAACGTCCAAAGCTTCCCTTCGGCCAGTGAATAATCTCGTTTGATAAAAGGCATTTTACCTCGCTCCTCCAATTAGCGGCCCCAACAGGCCGGCAAACGATAGCAAAAACCAAAACAAAAATGTGTTACGCCGCGACACCAATCGCGGACCGTAAATCCACCAGGCGCCCATCAGCACGACCGATAAGACGCACCCCACCAACATATGAAAGTTATCGCTTTTAATCACAACAATACCAGACAATTTCGCTTGCCATCCGCAGCAAACCGCCACTCAGCCGGCGCCTCGCCATTCAACAACCAGGGCCTCACCGCCCGGTTAAACTGCCGATCCAATTCCTGACGCAATCGCCGCGCGCCCCCGGTGTTCGAAAATCCAGTCCGCAACAAGTGCGCACGCACGGCTTTCTCATCGATCGACAAAGGCGGAACTTCTTCAGGATCAAGGCCTAGCTGCTTAGCCATAGCTTTCCGTAAATGCTCCAATTTGCTTGCGCACAGCTGACTCAAGATCTTGACCTGAACTTCCTGACTCAGCGGCCGGTAGACGATAGTCTCCGTGAGCCGCGCAAACATCTCCGGCCGCAATTCGCGTCGAGCGGCCTCGAACGCATACTGCTCCATGACCGAGTAGGTAGAGTCTTCCATCTGCGCAAATTTCTTGCTACCGACGTTACTCGTTAATACCAGGTAACAGTCGCCTAGCTTAATCCGCTCCGCCCCATCGCTGACCTCGCCCTCATCCATTAAAGACAGAAAAAGATCGATTACTGCCGAATGGGCCTTCTCAATCTCGTCAAACAAAAAGACGGTTCCTCTGGGATACTGCTCTCTGGCCCGACGGATACCGGCGACCAGCTCCAGCACGGACTTTTCCTGCTGGTGCTCGTTCATGAAAAACATCGCCGGCGTTCTGTGGCCAAACAAGTACTCCGTGAATGTCTTCGTGGATTCCGTTTTGCCCACACCGGTCGGACCGAGCAAAAGAAACGCCCCTTTCGGTCGCGGCCCACGATCGTTCAACGCGAGCTCGCCGTCCACGACCGCGCCGGCCAGCCGGTGAACCGCATCGTCCTGGCCGATGATCCGAGAGAGCAGATAATCCTCCAATCCCGCAAGCCGCTCGCCTAACGGCGGCTCTGACAAAAGGGCTGGGAATGGAAGTACCTCAGTCATTTTTTACATCGTCGTCGCAGCTGGTGAGGGTGACGGGCTTCCCGTGGGCGTCCCTTGCCGCTTATTCAGCTCTTCTTTCAGTTGGCGGATCTGGTCGGCAATCATTGCGTTGTTCTGGTTCTGCCGTGCAGCGTCATCATTCAGGCGCTGCTGAAACGCCTCAATTTGCGACTTCAACACCTCCGTGGTCGAAGCTGCTACCTCCGCATCCCGGCGCGTCTGCTGGATCTGCATACCGAGCTCACCGGCCACCGGCTCAGGATGATATTCCGCCCGACGCAATCCCACGATCGGACCCAGCAAAATCTCATTTTGACCCACTGGCGGCTGGAGCTTCCACCCGGAGGATGATTCGAGCCGGTACACCGCATGGCGCTCATGCATCACCCGGCAATCCACCGGATCAACGTAGCGACCAATGTCGTACACCTTGACGATTTCATTCGAGCGCACCGCACTGACGCTGACGTTAGGATGCTCACTGCGTTGGCGACGGCGCCGCGCCGTCCCACCGCTCTCTTTCGAATACCCATTGTCGCGCGGCGCCGGCGCCACACGCTGCTGAGCACAGGGGCGGGCCGCCCAGGGCGCACATGGCGGCTTGACCACCACCACACACGGAGGAGGACAAGCAGGAGGTACAAGCCATTCACCCGACCAATTCAGAACTCCACAGGAAGGCTGACAACCGCCGAAACAGGGTGACGCTGCTAGACAAACAAATAAGATGACGAGTGCTTTCATAGTCATTGGTTGCTAATCGGTGATACGCCCGGTGATGGCAGCGGTTGGACTTGTTGGCGGAAAGCCTGGGACTGGGCATCTAACGCCGCCCCGGTCCGCTGCAAACTCTGTGAAAGCGAATTTAGTTGAGTGTCATAAAAGCCTCCGATTCGGCCAACACCCTGGCCCTGGCTCTGTTGCTCACGCTGCGCCCGAGGCTGACTCAATTTCTCGGTCAGGTCACGATCAACCAAATAATCTTCCGCAACGCGCCTTCGAGCACGATCGCCGCCTACGGTCGCCTTGCCCAAATCGATTGCTTGTTGGACGTACAAGTAAAATTGTTTGCCCGCGGGAACGCGGACAAAATAACCGTCGCGTTCGATAGCATCCTCAATCATTTGCGCGTAACGGTCCAGCGCGGCTGAGGTAGCTCCGGCAATCGGATTGACCGCATAACCGGAAAGCCCAGTCACACTTTGACCCCCGGGGTTGTTGTATGTGCCGAAAATCGACTGACTGGTCGCGCTTATCCCTTGGGCGGCGCCGCTAATCAGGGTCGCAACAAACAATTTCACTTCCGCGAGCTTGTCGGTCTTAATGACCATTCCTCTTAGACCAGCGGAACCATCCGTAATGCCGTAGGTCACAAACTGCGGATCGTCTTCACGATCCAGCGCGATCCCTTTAACTACCAATTCGCGCCCGAGCCCAACATCTTCCGGATCCAGCAACACAATGGTCCACGGTCCCTCACTCGCAATCCGCTCGCGGCTCTTATCAATTTGTGCGATCCCGTGCACCTCGCTATCGCGATGAATTAAGACTTTCCCGTTCCAAAAAAAGTCGTTTTCCACCAAACCGATAATCGGTGTCTCCAACGTGGCTGAATCCACGGTATTGACCAGCTTGCAACGAATTAACCGACCATAAGGCGCGTACTCGGTGGGTTCCTCCGGAGGCGCTTCTTCCGGCTTGGAACTGCCGGTATTTTGGCCCGTGTAAATCCTGACCGGAGGCGCTTCCTCTTCCCCTTCCACCTGAGCTTTGGGGTGATTCACGTACACCAGCGCCGGGTTACTATACTGGCGCGGCGTCACGGTCGGCGCCGCCACAATCTTCTCGTCCGTGGTAAACCCCGTTGTGGTGAGTCCAGGAACTTGCGTGTGTACCGTTCCGGTAGAATTCGGATGCGCAGATCCGAAGAAGTAGACTCCCACCATCACTGCGATGACTACCACTACTCCAACACCGGCCAAAATGAGCATTCTCATAACATCAGCCTTTCATTTTACGGGCCGGACAATCGCCGTGAAATCGTTGTACACCGATAGATCATTCGGGACGTTGCTTTCGGCGGAAGCCGCCACAATGAAATACGCAGTTTGTTTTCCGCGTGCCGGGATTAATCCCTGACCATCACCCAAGGTATTAACATAAACTTCCGGTCCGACTCGCACCGCGAAATTGGCCGGATCATACCGGTAAGGGAGATCGGTCTTGTTCTCGATGTTCAATTCAAACCCAACCGCATCCATCTGATTATCCCGCAGCACCCGCTCGATCTGTACCTTGATCTGGTCATTCTCGGATGTCCCTTTTCCGTCCTTAGCCGGCTCCGCCACATCCATCCCAATGTACATCGCCGCCGCAAGCTGTGAGAAGGTCGGATAACCCTTCAATTTGTCGAGCAGCCCGATCACACGAGCTGTTGACAGTTTTTTGCGCGACACTTCACGCTTAACTTGAGCCAGGCTGCTCTTAGGCAGAGGGCCTATGCTTGGCTCATGAAAGATCACGGCGTAATCGTTCTTGTCTCGCGTCCGGATCAAAATCGGATAAACCCGCCCGTGGATCACCACATTAAGGTTTTGTTCAGCCCCCGGCTCCAGGCTCTTGATCGACGCCCAATTGTCTCCGGCCGAGATCAGAAATTGCCCAGCCTGGCCGACCTTCGTGGCGAAGCCGTCGCCATCGACCGCATCGATATGCGCTGGAAACTGTAGCGTCGTGATCCCATGTGTCGAGACGTCCACGGCAACGGGAGACAGTTGGTCCAGCAAAGCTTCCCGCACTCGCTTGGCTAACGCGTCCGCGTTATCAGACGCTTCTTGCCCGCTGACAATTGTCACCGTAAGTAACAGCGTCAGGGCGCCCTTAGTTAGTTGTGACATAGGCATAATCTTGCACCGCTAACGGGTACCGCCGGTTCCGGCCGAGATCCGGATTCCGCATCAAACGAACATCAATGACTGTAGGATTAATTTCTTGAATCGCCTCGCCGTTTACTACGCCAGTGATAATGACTTGGCCGGTGACACGGCACACAATCATCCCGTCTCCCACTGCCTGACCCTTGATCTGGCTGATCTCCACTTTCGATCGCAGATTCTTTGCCACGTACTCCTGTTTAACCGCTGAAAATTCCTTGTCCGCTTTCTCCGTTGCAGCACGGAGAAAAAGCAATTCGAGAAGTCGGGGATCATCGAAGCCGGCTGGGCTGCGGTTGAGCAAGCAACGCGCAGCCCAGCTAGCAGTAATCTCAACTAACTCCTTGTCACTGGCCGGATCCACAAGTGGACTCAAAAGGAGCGAGCCGCTACTCGTATCAAAGATCACCACCTTCTGCTCCCGGCCATTCTGCCAGGAAAACCACAGTGGGGTCAGAATGTTACCTAGCACGCTCACGCAAAGGATCCCCGTCATGACTCGGCGTGACTGATGTCCTTTAGCCAAGGTTCTCGCCGGCGATCCATTGCCCACTACACTATTCTTCTCAGACCGGACCGGAGCACTAGCAACGCTGTGCTTTTCCGACCCGTTCCGGGACGTTCCGTTGGCGCGGTTGACGTCTTTCATCCGTTTCCTGTTTTAACCGGCTAGTCGCTTACGCGCAACTCTTTTGTTGTCTCATGACGTGTCTCACTGTCGTCCGCCTTGCAAGCTACGCTGGCGGTGAAAATCTTCCGCTTGCTGGCGCGGTCGGACAATCGCACTAATAGCCGCATCCGCGGCGCCGCGAGAACCCGAGCTAGGCGCCGCGGGCGTGGTCCCTGTCCCGCCCTCGATTCCTTGCTGTACCCCGGAGACTGGGCTACTACTTGCTAAGGCTCCACCAACCGCAGCACCAGTCTGGGCCCCATATGATCCCAGCACCGCACCACCCACCGCTGCGCCACCAACACTGCCCCCGGCCGCTAACATATTCGTGACCGTTTGACCGGCCGCACTGGCAGCTGCGCCTACCATACCGGCTGCGAAGTTATCTCCCTTGACCACGAGCCAACTAACCAGTCTCGGCACGGTGGTGACTCCCACGCTAATCCAGAGACAGACCACGAACGTCTGCAGCAACACCATTATTAGCTGTCCAATATCGCCGGACCAATTCGGCGTCGGTAACTGTCCGAGCGCGGCGGCCGCACCCATAAACACTAAGACCCACCCGACCGGCCAAGCGAGAACCCCGATCACTTGCTTAAAAAAGTTGTGAGCATTACCGCGAGTGGCATCCAGTGCTAACATCCCGACAAAGAGCGGCAAAAATGGCTGACTCAGTATCACGATCAACTGCTGCAGCGTTGACATGATGGTCATGATGCACACCGCCGTTATCGCCGTGAGCAGGATCAGCCCGATCACAACCAGTCTAGCAATGTAGTTACCAAGCAGCTCAAGATCGCTGCCAATATTCCAGCCCATGCTTGGCGAGTTCTGCCACGTCCCTTGTGTGTACATCGCCAGAGCTTGCGCCATTGGCGAAAAGCTAATGACCGTCATGTTCTGGTTGTTCCCGACCTGTTGGCCGGTCGCGACCAACGAGCTCGTCCCGGAAAGCGACGAGATCGATGTTACAAGACTGCTTACTATGTTCTGGACCAACCCAAGCCACCATTGCGACGACCCCATTGCCACCATCAACACCGCAGCCCAAATGAATGTACTCGCCTTACTGTGCGATCCGCCGAGACGACCCCAACACCCAAGGATAATCAGCAGTGCTCCGATCCCATAGAACGCCGGCGTAACCTGCCGCGCCACGTTATCAATCGCGCTTAGGGGCACTAATTGCTGGATCCACCATTGCACCGAGTTCGCGGTAAACTGACTGGTCGACGACCCGGTGGCGCTCGGACTCGCGCTCTGCGCCTGCGAAGACACCATTAGACCAAACAGTAACGCAACAATTAAGAGGGTCAGCCGGATTGGACGCAGCCGGGCTCGGCCATTGTCAGGTCTACAGGACAATGGCCCGAGCCGGCCCTCGTGGAGGAAAGTCATCATTAGCGCAGTCATTCGGTTATAGGTTGCCCGCCGTGACAGCTTATTGGTTCCCGCCGATAAAACTGCTCATGGTCGCCGTAAAACGTTGCAACGCCGCTTGACGCCCCTGCGCCGAAGCCTCGTTCTGCGCTTCCTGATAAGCCGCCGCATTATTTGCGTTCACGGCATTTTGAACGATTACGCGTTGCGCCGTCGCCTGCGTCTGATGCCCCAGCGAGTCAATCTGCGCGCTAATCGCCGCGATCTGAGCGTGATATTTTGCCGCCTCCATCTGTGTCGGGGCAGCGTTTAGATTGTTTATCGCCGTTGTTAATTGCCCGTTTAAGTTCGCTAACGTGGTATTATATGTCTGAAGCTGCTGATCGTAAGCCCCATACATTTGATTGACCGTGTCAAATTTCCGGAAATTATTTGCGTTGAAATTCACCGGGTTGCCAAACTGATCTTTGATCAGGTTCAGCTGCGCATACAGGCCATTCGCGGTGTATTGCAGAGCCCTGGGCCCACTGGCCGCCACTTGAAACTGGGTGACTGTCTGACCTACCCCCGCGCTCAACGTTGCCGTCGCTGCCAGGAATTGGTTCAAGTTCAACAGATTCACATAAGTCTGCGGATTACCGAAGCGCTCCATCTGAATCACTTGATTCTCGATCTGAGTGACCTGGTTAGCGATCTGCGTTAACTGATGCGCAATCTGAGTGTAGCCTTGCGCCACCCGCTCCCAGGACGAGAGCGTTTGGTCCACGTATTGGAGGTAATTAACGACTTGGTTAGCGCTTGCCGTTACGTCCGCGTCCACCGCCACCGGAATCAAAGCCTGGCTCTTGGATACAAGCCCAACCAAAACTACCAATGTAAACAATAGCGTTCTCATCATTCTTAACCTCATTCCACGATCGGTACGATCACTTGTCGTTGCGCCCGATCGACCCCATCCGCATCCTTATGCTCTGGAACCGTCAGATCGTAGTACACCGTCTTCCCGGCGTTACTCGCCGGAGCTTGTTGCGCATCTTGCACCGCCCAATACTCGCGTTTGGTCGAGTCGCTGACGCCTTTGGCGTACCCCATCGCAAATTCCTGCGGCACGTTCTTCGCATACACACCCGTTCCCATTAACGGATCGCCCTTATCCGTCAGCGCCTCAGCTCCACGCCCGGCCATCGTCACGGTCCCCTTCTGCTGCACCGACGAACAACCCGCTAACCCCATCACGATCCAGGCCGGCACAATCATTAGATTTCTCATAGTTCGATTCGCCTCTTCTTTACTCACCTGTTGAAACCGATTCCCATCGGTGATTTCGCTTTTCTTTTTCCTTCCTCGTCTCCGTTAGTATCCCCTCCACGACATCTTCGTACTCTGCTAACAACGTACGCCGCTCATCGAACACCTCGTTGTCGCTCTTCGCACACCAGAGCATCTCGGGAGAAACGATGTTACGTAGCGCACCCACTAAGGGCACCCGTTCCCCCGGTCCGTACATTAAGAACGAGCTATGTTTCGGCTCGGTCGTCTGATGCTCCGGCATCACAAAATTACGGATACTCCTGCTCGCGCTCTCACTCAGCGAGAGGCCCTTCGCAATTTCCTCCGCGGCCGCCGAGCTCGGCTGCGCACTTACAAAGAAAAGCTTCGTGTTATCAAAGACGCTGCTCCTGACTTGCTCGACCTCTTTAAGTGCGGCGTACTGCTGGAAGACCGTGCAAACCGTTGCCCCGAATTTCCCCATTTGAGTGTAGTACTCGCGCAATACTTTGGCTCCCCCGGGCGCCTGAATTAAACGCGCTCCTTCTTCGAACAAACAAAATTTGCGTTCCGCCCGCGGCCGTTTTAGGACGGCCTGGCGGCTAACATTCAAAACCAGATAGTAGGCCGCCGCCCGTAATTCCTCGAGCGCCTCCGGAATCATGCCAACTTCGAAATACGTAATGTCGCCATCGACCCGGACCGTACTGACTCCATCGAACAGTCTCCCGTAGGGTCCTCGCCGGCTCCACGTCTCCAAGCGTTCGCCGATGTCCACCGCATCAGGGTTGTCTTCCTCTCCCCCGATCGGCACCATCCGCATCATTTCAACCAGCTTTCCGTGGGTTGGAAAATCCTCCGGCCTGAAATAGCTAATCCCAACGTCCCGCACTAAATCTCGCGTCGCATGGTGCGTCGCAAATTTTGCAACCTCTTCTGCATCTAACCGCTCTAAAAATTCCTGGGCTTCGCCCCAGCCGTCCCGTTCCCAATCGGCGAAGTCACGCCAAGCATCCAAAAAGGTATTGTTGTGACCCTTCATTCGGGTCTCCATGTACCGTTGTACGCCTAATGCCCTCCGCGCGATCGTCTGTTCGCGCTCCGGTTCTTGCCGGCGCCATTCCTCCCAATGGCTCGTATATAGCTGCGCAATATGACGAGTAAGATTGCTCTCCACCCGCGACACCCGAGCCGGATCCGCCAAAGGTCCCACCTCCCGCAACATCAGCAGGCATAAGCCGACAACACCCCCTAAATGCTCCCGGCTTAACGGTAGACCCCCCGTATCGTACGGATTAATCGTCACGCTCCCGTTCGGGGTAATAATGATTGGTTTCCCACCCAACGTTTCCACGCTGGTCGCGTGAGAAAGTTTATCGTCGACGATCAGGACATAGCCGAACAAATGCCCATTCTGACCCAGCAAATCTTGCAGAAACGTTGATTTACCACCTCGCGTTGCCGCAAAAAGCACCATGTGCTGAGGCACTCTCGCCACCTCGGTGGCAACTCCAACCAACCCTCCCGTACCGGAATCGTATAACGCTTCCGCTGTATCCAGCCGTCCGGTAAAGGAGCAAGACCACGGCACTAGATCTGCCGCCGTGATGTTGTCAGTCGGCTGGTCGTACCCGCGATACGTCCCATAGGTCCAACCCGGCCAGGTCTGGTAAAACAACTGACGCGCCGTCTCTGGGTTAGTCGCATGATAACACGTGGCTCTCCCTACCGACGTAAACGCGTTCGTCACCCCGCTGATCCGCGAAATCAATGTCTCCGGATCTTTGCACCACAGCCTCAGCGCCATAAACACGTCTATCGGCGTTTTACTGCCCCGTTCGTAGTCCCGGATCTCTCCCGCTCCCATTTCAAGCTGCGTCCCAAGCCGATACGCTTCCTTCGGCTTGGTCCGCATTTCCCCGGCCAATTGGTTAGTGGTGTCCTCCAACGCCTTTATCACGCGATCCGAGCGCTGCGGATAAATCGAGAGCGTGAGATCATAGTCCACAAAACCCAAGTTGGTTAAACGCGTGATTAACCCGGGCCCTAAAGTCTTCGGTAGCTCCCGCATGACCACCATCCCGTGGCACAAACGATCCAGCTCAAATGATACGCCTGGATTCAATCCCTGATGCAAATCCCCGAGCAGACAGTTTTCCTGAATCGACCGGCTTTCGTCAAATCCCCCCAACACCCAGCCCGGAATCGCCGCTCCTATGTTGGGATTTAAAAACCGGTAATAGCTCAAGAAAGTTTCTTCGGTCGTCATCGGCCGGACCCGGCAGTCTGGAAACTTCGCCTGCAATTCGGCACCATTGATCTCGGCAAAAGCCAACGCCTCCCGTTTTGCCAACGACTCAAAATGTTTCGCCAGCGCTCCTTCCGACAACTCGAAGCCTGGCGCCGTATCGACTACCCGCGTAAAATACACAGTCAGTATTTCCCGCCGCAGCCGCCCCGCTTCCATCGCCTCCCGGTACCGCTGGTACCGCTCGGTACGATTCCAGATTTGCCAACGGTGCCGCCACCGCGAGCTGATCTCTTCTGTCTTTTTCTGGTAGCGCTTCAGAACGTCGTCATAATCCGAGCACACCAAGTATTTGACCTGCATCGTGTACTCGGTTCCCAGACTCGCGATCACCCCACACATCCGTTCCGACACGTCAATCTTCCCGGCCGCATCCAGATTATCCAGCTCTTGCGGCTCGACGATGAAACCGCGGCTCACCGCCGTCTTCTTCGAGCCGGCGTCGCCATACCACAACAGACCATCGGAGAAAAAGAATCCGTTAGGCATCCCGCTGCGGCTGATGCGCGATTGCGTCCGTTTTTTACCACCGCCCAGGATCCCTAACATCACTTCCCTCTCCGTGGTATTCCACCCAAGACCGGATGCACCGGTTGGCGTACAGGCGGTTCCGGCGACACGGACCGGCCGTAAATGACGCTGTAAAGTAGATCCCTATCCATATGAGGCCTGCGCCCATTTCGGAAGATCCTCATGTAAGCGTACGTCAGTAAAAATGGGCTACCTGACAAAATCCCATTTACCAATCCGTCCCCATGCGAGTCCTGACCCACGGTAGCAAGCAGCAATAGCGACACCAACCCGGAGACAGTCAACGGCATCACTCCACCCTCGACGCCTAAAAACCGGACACTCCTTCGAAGCCGCGCTTTCGTCTCCCGATACATCCCGCACCCCTAGCTGAAACTCGGGACCAGCTGCTGCCCGTAAAGCTTATAAAACATGAGCCCCACGATGGCCGGCGTCGCCAAAAACAGAAATCCCTTTAGAATTTCCATTTTCCATTCCCCATTGCTGCGATCCATCGTTAACCCCCTCCAGACTAACCCTACACAGATTAGCGCTCCTACCAGAATCGCGACTCCCAACCCCGCTCCAATCGCCAGTAACAACGCACTACTGCTCGTCACGTTCAGACCAGAACTCTGGGCCAGAATCGGCACTATTTTTTGCATCTTGCTTTCTCTTTGCCTCCGTTATTTTTTTGTTTCGCACTCCACGAAAAGAAAATCATTGGGCGCTGACATCACCCGCTCCAAGACCAACGGATCGCGCTCAGTCGGCGTAATCGATTTCCCAACCACCAGATCCGGCGGAAAATCGTTATCAAAGCGGACGGAAATCAGCACCTTCCCAAAGGCGACCCTCGTTGCATTGCCAGATCCAGTGATCAAATCCCCCGACAGCTGGTAACTGGCGAACAGCTGTTTTCCCTGCACGAGACCGAGATACAGAAACCTTCCGACCAGGTAACTCGGCTGAGCCAACTGCTCGCCGACCAAACCTTTTAGGTCCTCTTCGTGATAGACCTTAACGGCCAGCCCACCGGCCTGCACTCCTCCCGAAAATAGAAATGATAAGAACATCACGACTATTACTTTTGAGCAGAACTCGTGATATATCTCGCGATACATATCATGCACTTACCTGCTTCTTTACCACACCTTCTTGCTGCCCAGCAACGCTTTTTCTCACGTGGCCTGCATCATCAAACAGGCCGATACCATCCAGATGGTAGCCAATCCCCAACGAGACCCATGTGTGTACCAAACGCCGGTTAGCTGCCGTCCCTATCCGATCCAACGAGACAGCACTGGCGCCCTTTGCGATCGCCGCAGTCGACGGGCCATCCGGCGCACCCATCAGCACGCAACCCGCATGACACATCAACCCGTCATGCTTGCGATTACCGTCTATCGCGACCACCAGATAGTGGTACGCACTGCGGACATAAAACGCCAGAGAATTTCTTTGGATTTTCTATAATTAGTGTCGAAACCTCTACGAAAAGGGCTGACGCGTCATATGATCGCTGACAGAAAAGACTGTGTGCGGAGCGGACCTTTATAACAACATTTGTAATTGTTTACATATTGACTCCTACGCCCCTAGACTTGTTAATGGCTACTAACAGTCACCCTGGGAGGAGGAGCATCTAATGGATTTCCGCACCTGTATCGCTGCCGTGGCACTCGTAGCCAGCACTTCTGTCGTGCTCGGTCAGAGCACTGAAAATCAAAAAAACCTGAGTTCCAATAGCTCTAGCAGCTGGACCTATGACTCGAAAACAAGCCAACTGAGTGGCGACGCCACTAGTACCAAACGACAGGCCGCCAAAGAAATCGTAGACCTGGAGCTGTCGGAATACCGTTCGTGGAATAATCACAACATCCAGGGTGTTCTGGCTGTGTACTGGAATAGTCCCGACCTAGTCTCGATCGCCGGAGACGAACCCGAGGTCCACGGATTTGCCGCTCTTCAGACGGCCCTCACCACGGTGTATGCTGACCCCAACACGATGGGACGTATCGATTTGGACAGATTGAAGGTTCAGGTAATATCCGATACCTCGGCAACCTGCGTGGCTAGTTACGTTGTCCACACCTCCACTAGCGTCTATTACTGCGACGATACTGGCACTCTACAACGTTTCTCCGACGGCTGGAAAATCGTGTTTGAGCGTGCAACCATTCACCAAAACTGATCACATCAGTGACTCACTGAGTTCTCAGTGGACGAAATGAAAACAATCTCCGTTGTCGTAGCTGGGCTCCTGATGTCCGCTACTTGCATCGCAACACCTTCTACACTTTCTGGCAAAGCAGCCATCCCACGTCAGACGCGGCTGCAAACCATTCTGCCTAAACAGGGTGTGATCCCGGTGAAACCAGGACTGAGGCTCACGATGCCAAGAAACGGTTAGGACCCGTCAACTTTCAGCATCCAGGGCCCAAGGAACACTGGATGCTGGGACTTTGGCGCTGTTTGATGCAACGCGTCGAAGCAGCCAATTCCCACGAGAATAACAACAGGCATCGGGAATACCCAGCGCTTTGCCCGCCGTCTCACATCGTACCACCACAGTGTTGCCTGCAATGCCTCTGGACTGTCTACGTCATGCCTCATAAATTGTCCGGTTGGTTCATCTCCTTATTTGCGCAGCCGAACGGGATAACGGGGGAAAACCAATCGCATTCAATCGAATTCGCGGAAACTGCTCAAGCCCAAAATACTTCCCTATCCCTGATTCGAATCACCACCTGAGGGGAGGAGGGATTGAGCAGGGATATACTCTCGAAACTTTGAAACAACGCGATATCGAGAGGACAAATAATCTAAACTGTACAACGCCAGAATAGCGCTCGAACCTACCCCCTCAGGTCCTCCGGCAGTTCCTCTTGCGACAGTTCTGAACCTACAGGAGGCACCAAGCCAGCCCGCTCGGCCTCTTCCTGGCCAACTACAACGAATGGAACAGGTACAAAACCTTTCCGCTTATACAGCAGCACAAATTGATGCAATAAATTGCGCAGCCACGTCCCGGGCCAAATGCCACTGCTTTTCGCGACCACGAGCAAAATTTTCAGGTCGTCTACGAAATAACGAGCAGAATGGCGTACGGTTTTATTTGAAGACTCATCCTCACCGGAAAATTTGGGCGGCCTGGGCATAAAGAATCTTAGAGGCTCTTCGCATAACTTGCGCTAAATCAAGCATTAACCGCTTACATCAGCGTTTCTACTCGACCGTTTTACGTGCGCAGTGTACACCGCTTCACGCCGGATTACAGGTTACTTCCATGTATTTAAGGGCCGCCCAACCTCTAACTGCCTCCCACCCACTCCCCCACCCCATTCCCAGCACTCCCCCCTTATACCCCGACCACGGCGCGCTCATCCCTCAAGGGTACCGTGAATTCGCCATAACTCGCTCGGGCTCGGCCTTTCAGGCTCTTATTGCGTTTCACCGCCTAACGGCGCCCTTGACCGCTTCGCTTCCATCGCCGTGCTCCAAGGGCGTCACTGAAATTTCAGTTGCGCAGATGTTTAACGCCTTAGGGCGTTCGCACCTGAAATTCTGGACCAATCCCAAAGACAGGTTCAGTTGACCGCTATACGCCACATGGCGTATAGTAACTAATCAGTAACGACCAGTATATGCACATCAACAAAGTCATGTTTACCGGCAACCTCGTTGCCGACCCACAACTCACCGAGACTACAGGCGGCAAGTCCGTTGTTAAGGTCTCGATCGCCAACAACGATTCCTATCAAACCGAGGCGGGCGAACGTCGCAAGATCACCACCTTCGTCGATGTCACGGTTTGGGGGAAGCCCGCCGAGGCTCTCAGCAAACTAGGGAAGAAAGGAGCGGAAATCTTCGTCGAGGGCGAGCTCCGACTCGACACCTGGACCGACGACAATGGCGACAGCCATTCCCGTCATTTCATCCGGGCCGAGGGTTGGCAGTTCACTCAGTATCCAGACAAGAAATCCTAGTCCCTTGTTGTGATCCGGGAGTGCGCCAACACTCCCGGGATCACGGCCAGTATAACCACTTGAACAAAAGTCCAGTAGCTACTATGCCGCATTATCTCGCAAACTCCCCGGACACTCAAGCGCTTCTCCGAGGGCGACGCCCTGGGCTCCGTAGCCGAACGGCGAAAGCGTTTCGCTGCCCTACAGCTCACCATCCCCGGACTCATCACCGCCGCGGAACTCCAGCGAAAAATCGCCTCGCACCTTGGCCAACCCCCAGCACCGAGGGAAATACAAATTAGCAACACTCCTCAGCAACAGCCCTGACAGACCATGTGCCTGCGTAGAAAACTCACTTTGGCTCAACGGTATAGGCGTAAAGAGCTCACTTTTATGCGTGTTTGGCTCACATTCGGCGTAAAGAGCTCCACTTTTGGGCGTATCCACCTCACTTTTGCCGGTCAAAGTGAGCTTTCTACGCGGCCCAAATAAAAGTAATTTTGTCTCCTCCAGATACCGCATAAAGCACTAGTGACCAGTCACTTAAGATTCTTTGTGGCATGGATGCAATCTATGGAAAAGTCTAGCTGGCACAGTTGTTGCATAAGTTTTTTAAAACAACGAAGTAACAAAAGAGAAAGAAGATGACTAAGCCGTCCTCTATCGTTGTTCTGTCTTTGCTTTCTACCAAAGCAGTGAGGCTGGTAGGCCTCGATGCAAGACAGAGTCGCAGTTGTAAGCAAAGTGAGGTTTTTACGCGCGCCGGAGCGGATCTGCCTATTACAGTGAAAAAAGTTTTGGCTACTAAAGTGAGGTTTCTACGCATCCCAGTGTCTTGGCTGTTTGGCGCGGGTTCCATAAGGACAAAAGTGAGCTGGTTACGCAATCGGTGTTCTTGGTTGCTAAGTCATGGCTGCCAGGGCTTTCCAGAAGTCTATGGACCAGCAAAAGTGAGCTGGTTACGCACGCAATCTGGTTGGTTTCTGGTGACCTTGGGTCAAGTGGCTAAAGTGAGGTTTCTACGCAACACTTATCCCGTAACCCATTGTATGTTTGCTATTTACAACAAGGTGAGTCTGACGTACTAACCTCACTTTATGGGATCGGAACCGACGTTTTCTACCGAGATCGTACCGGTCAACGGGCGGCGCGTCTATCAGC
>Ga0185299_10002476_pt1 | contig 28255 bp, 30 predicted proteins | sample PaiPotPPA55metaG_FD_128002 | JGI IMG/M metagenome (GOLD analysis project Ga0185299, IMG submission 128002) | Iron sulfur acid spring bacterial and archeal communities from Banff, Canada, to study Microbial Dark Matter (Phase II) - Paint Pots PPA... ...
CGGCAGTCACAGCAAGTCTTGTGGGTCGAAGAGCCGGTTAATCAGACACAGGTGATGTGCGCGAAGTCTGAGAATAAGATTAGAAAATATACGATCGAGAACTCGCCCGGCTGGAAGAAGATATTTGAAAAGAAGACTTGAGCGATTTCCGTAATTTTGCCAGTAAATTTTCCGAGGCGCTCAATCACTCAAAGCCCCTCAGCCTTGCTCCGTAGCACCTGATATTGTCCGAATCGGAACGCGGCCGGGGGAGGCCGCAAGGCTTGGGTTTGAGTCGGGGTTGGTCGAGTTGTCATAGCAAGGGGATAGCAATGTTCAAGAAAGGTCAGTCCGGAAATCCCGCCGGCCCGGCAAAGGGCACGCGACACAAGATAACGATGCTCGCAGCTCGCTGTGACTGGCCGTGTACGGCGTCCACTGCGAAGTCGATTGTCTCGGCAATGGGAACGATCGCGATTGCGATGCTTCAGATGCCCTCAGACGGCCTGTCCACACACCCCCCAGACCCCCTGGCGTTTCCCCGGTTCGACCATGCGATCCCCGTGATCATATGTCGTCGCAATCAAACAGGCGGCAGGCGGATCTGAGCCCGATCCTCTTCGCAGGTTACTTTCCAAGTTTTATCGCCGTTCTTGCGGCTCATCGTTCCGCTAGCGCGCGCTTTTTTTAACTCCTCGAAAACATCCTCGGGCTGCATTGCGAGGACAAATACTAACTGCTGCGTCTCAAGATAGGTTAGATCTTCTAGGCATTCATTGGCTTCGGCCAACTTCTTACTCTTGAACTCGGCTAGAGCACCAGTTAGAATGCTTGCCCACTCAGAAAACGCTAGTTTAGCATCCCTAGTCGGGGGCATCACTTGCAGGATCATGTCGAACCGTCCGCCTCTACTGAAGGCCGCGTCGAAATCCGAGACATGATTTGTTGCTAGTAGAAATACGATCTTTCGTTCGTCATTTATTGCTGCGAGTTTCGGTAGCATCGACGTAGTGATAAAGCGCGATAGGAGATCTTGAGAGTGCTTCCTGTCCCTGCCCATTTCGTCGAATTCGTCGAGAAAAACAACGATCTGCTCAGCCATGGCGAACATAGAGAAGAGACGGTTTGCACGAGCGTACAGATTCTCCAATCCATGTTGGACCAGGTAGGATGGATCGACGCTCAGAAGCGGCCAACCAAGAAAGTCGCTGACGTGCTTCGCAAGTTGCGTTTTCGACGTACCAGGCGGACCAAAAAGGATGGCCGACATCGGCGTTGTTCGCGGTAGTCTTCCTCCATTGGCAACGGCTGCCTTTTCGCGATCGATAGGCAGAACAAATTTGTTTCTTAGCGTGTCTCGAAGGCTTAGTACATTATCTCCTAATTGCACATTCGCATCTAAGAAATAAGGTGCGAAATCTTCTGGTTTCTTGGAGACTCGACCAGGAGCGGTGTAGACCGCTCGGAGTTCGGCGAACAACGCCCGCCTAATAGCCTCGGCAACAATGCGGTCGAGTGCATGGACAAAGTGATAAACACATGCGGTGGACCACGATTCCGGCCCCTCGATTTGTGGGTGATGACCCGAAGCCCAGCCGACGGCGGGACCAACGTTAGTGATACCCAAGTCGAAAGATGCATGCCGCAACTGAAATGCAGCCAGTTGTAGCTGCGGCAAGAACTGCAAGAGTTCGTCTTGTAGTTGCTCGCAGCTCAGCAGCTGCGTTAACAGTTCATAGTCGAAACATTGCGCGTTCCCAACGTCAGGGTAGTGAAAGAGCGGCTGACTGGAGGGCCAAGTGCCGTCCGGCTGCTGGCTGTCAAAGAAGATTTTCAGTGCAGCCCTCGTAAGAGCCTTCCCTTCGGGGCTCGTCTGCTCATCTGCCGATGCACTGGATGCTAGAATGATTGCGTATGCAAGTTGCAGCGGGTCAGCTATCCGACTCCGAGTTGAGATTAGCGCGACCTGGCGATGGATCTCCGAATGCGCCCATACCCGGACGCCTCGAACAACGTCTTTGTAGTTCTTAGTTTGATCTGTACAGCAGCGTTTGAGGACCCGAAATGCGAGCTGCGTTAGGTATGCGGACGGCGGGTAAGGTGGGATGCACACAGAGCCGGAGACGGCCAAAGTTTTCTTTGCATCCTTCACTTCCCTTATGAGAATGGGAACTATCTTGTCGCGAACTGTCGTGAAATCTACCTCGCAACCCTCATAGTTGTCGACCTCAATTAAGTCGAGAACGCCTTCTGCAATAAAAGAGAGGCCAAACGGATTGTTGTTCTTTAGGCCCGCGCTGTTCCAAGGCTTCTGGAGCAACCGTTTCGCCACGACCTGTGCCGCACCCCATTTGCGCTCTTTTTGCTTCCAAAGGCCAGCGCGGACTAAAGATGAGACGCATGTAGCCGTACTGGACAGAGATGCTTTGTGCCGTTTGCTTGGTTGATGCCAAAAACCCCTGCCATCCTCGCTGGTGTAATGATTCATCGTCGGCACATGATTACGCCGAAGCGAGGTAAGATAATTCCTTACCGCTTCCAGGGCGTCAAAATCGAGAGTTTCAGATTTGGGCAATCGGACCAGCTATAGATTAAAGGTCTGGACCAACGTGTGTCGCGTCTTATGGAACTGGCGCTCCGCATCATCACGACCATCGCCGACCTTGCCCAACAGCGAGGGACGCAGTTGGCTCAATGCGTCAATTGATTGATCGATAACCCGCTCGGGATCGAGCAGCACAGTGGCCGACCGCTCTACGCGTTTCTTGCTCTTCACGCGTGCGATAGCTTCGGAAAAACATGACACGCGCTGGACGTACTCCCCCACGGTTATATCCAAAGCGGGTGAACTAGCGAACACGGGCACACCTGAGACAAGGGCGGCGCCGATTTCCATGCTTGTGGATGCCCCCGTGTAACCGTCGGGGCAAACGACCCAGAGAAAATCTGACGCGCGGATTGCTGCGAGGTGGTGGTCTTGCACCAAACGAATGGAGCGAAGCTTGTCGCTCGCCACGAAAAGGAATTCCCCAATATTGTCCACGACACGGGGATCAGAGGGGGACAAGACCGCAACGCCGCGCTCTCTCAGCTCGCCAACTGCCTCATAGATTCCAACCATGTGGCGGTGAAAGCTTCCCGAAACCGCCGCTTTCAACATTGTCGTTCCTCCATACCCGACCAAGTTAGGACGGCGCCCTTTTTACAACGACTGCCAGCCCGACTTAGCGGTCGCCTGTGATCGGATTATTGACCGGAGACCCCGCTTTACGATGAAATCGGTGTGCGGATTTCCATCTTTGCTCCAGCGATCGCAGACCTCTGCGACCCAATCGGGTCGGGTCTTGGATGCATCATTCAGCCAATTGCCCGCTGCCAGCCTAACGTACTTCGATGGGTCTGCCCGGGTGCTTTCCAGTAACCCGATAGCTTGTCCAGGCTGCCTTTTCAGTTGATCGAGATGCGCCCCCCAGACGCTTCTGGGCCGCGTAACCTCAACAGCGAAGCGACGAACGTTCGCATTCTCGCACTTAGATAGTGGCTTCAGCAGTTCCAGCCCAGCATCCAGACTTCGCGCGAGATGGGGACGAAAGGCCATCCAAGCGGTCTCTCTGACACTCATGTTCGTATCTGACGCGAAGCGTAGAGTCTCAGTTAGACGAGTTGAGAGCGAGCGTGATGTCATAAGGTCGTTGACCGCGTAGCACGCCCACTGACGAACCAGATCGCCGCGGTGTGCAGCAAGCTTTTCAAACTCGGTACCGGCCAACTCTGGCAACGCGCGAGCGATTGCAGACCCCAGTAGCCGAAGACGCTGGGTAACACCGCGCCCACCCATTAGTTCTGCGGCTTCAAAAAGAGCCTCTCGCAATGCGGGGACGGACTCTGAAGCCACGGCTCGCACCAACATCGACATATCGGCGGCGAGCCATTCCATCAGATTTACCGTCTCAGCCGCGCCGACAGAAATGGCGGCAAGTACCTCCGCAGGCACCTCCGCGATCCGCCGGGCACCTTTCCGATCGGTTAATGCCTCAACCTGATTCACCGAATCACTATAGTTGAACATAGCGGTATTTTCAACTTTACTGCGCCCTCATTAAAGCGACTCAGCAAAAAAGTCGGGAGAATAGACAAAGGACCTTGTTTCTGTGGACCTTAGATTGTTCGCGCACCGCCCCGCCGGGCGGCAGACTGGCGATTTTTGGCAATTCCACGATGTTATCCGTCGCGGGAGACTGACACAAGGTCCCCCGCCGTGTCCGGACCTCGCAGCGCGGACGTTGGAGCATTGCCCAATGGGCGATGACGAAAGATGCGGGCTAGTCTGGTTTCTACGAGGCGAGACGGTTCGTGCGTTCGGATCCGCTCATGCGCTACGGAAAGCGGTAGGAATTCCTTGATAGAAGATGATTTCGACGCTGGTCTATTGCAGGAATGGGCCACTAAATGAGCGAGCCGCGTAAAAACGCGCCGAAGACGCGCGGGCAAGTCGCAGCCTGCGGCGGCGAGCGCGGTCACGAAAAAGGAAACGCCTTCGGCCGCCGCAGCAACACCATCGGAAGCGAAGGCCATCGCCGACGCCCAAGAGCGCCTTCGCCGCACTCAAGACCGGCAGGCCGGTGAAGGCCCCCTTAGACTGGTTTGCTGCAAACGCCACTAACGAGAGCCCATTCTCGATGACGGGTAAAACAAAGACAAAAAAGACGGAGACGAAGGACCTTGTGACGCCCTACGAGCCAACGCCGCACGAGCGCGCTGCGGCGGAAGCCTATTTCGCCCGCAAGGAGAAGTCGCTGCCCTCGCCGCGCATGAAGGTTTCAATGAAGGGAGACGTGGCAACAATCTCACCGGATCATCCAGACGCCGGAATTGGGCACCTACTTCTCATGAAGGCGCTTGGAACAACGGAATCGGACTTCATAGACGGGCTTCTCGCACAACTCGCCAATGCCGCGACAAAGGGTCGGGCCGTGGATGACCGCGGGCTCAATTTCATGCTCGCGGTGGTCAAGGGCATAGAGCCGAGGGACCAGGTGGAGGCGATGCTCGCGGCTCAAATGGCCGCTGTTCACAACGCGACCATGACCTTCGCGCGCCGGCTCGCTCATGTGGACAACATTCCGCAACAGGACAGCGCGGAGCGCGCCTTCAATAAGCTCGCCCGCACCTTTGCGGCGCAAGTCGAGGCGCTCAAGCGATACCGAACCGGAGGCGAGCAAACCGTCCGCGTGGAGCACGTCACGGTGAATGAGGGGGGGCAGGCAATTGTCGGCAATGTGACGCACGGGGGGCGGGGCTCGCCAGAAAAGATCGAGACGTCCTCATGAACGCGGTCTATCCGTTCCAAAAGAGCCCGCGTTGTTCCGCGACCTCGAAGCGAACCAGACGGCCGTGCATGGCTCCCGCCGTGACAGGCTGGACCGTTTGCCGCTTCCATGGAGCGCGCGGCGGAGGACCGAAGGGCGAGCGCAACGGCATGTATCGGCACGGGCTCAACACGAAGGAGGCCTTGAAGGAGCGCAGCTTCCTCTCGGACCTACTTCGACATTCGCGCGCAATGTTATGCGAGGAAATCTAATGACGGAGACGTGGACCGCCCGGGCGAAGCTGCCCTCCTTTAAATAGCCCTGAAATGAAAGGGCTTTTTTGTTGTGTGCGATAGTTAGCGCATCAGGTAACGGCAGCTCATGAGCAACAGCACCATTTCAACATTCCAGCTTATCGAGATGTTCCCCGACCAGGAAAGCCCCCGCGCCTATCTGGAAAGTCGCCTCTGGCAGCAAAGGCCAAAATGCCCAGTATGCGACCTTGGCGAGCGTATCACGAAACGGAAGGATGGTTTCTCCCGCTGCAACCAGTGCAAGGAAGATTTCACGGTGCGCACGGGATCGATTTTCGAGCGGAACCATGTGCCCCTGCACAAGTGGGTTTACGCGATGTACCTGCTTGTCACGGAGTCGGCTTGGTTTGTCCCGCACCGGCGTCCAGGAGCCCTTCGGCTTCGCGCTGCCTCGCGCGTTCGATGGCGGGAAACCAAATGAATAGTTCCGGGTTCTGAATTTTTATGTTACAGGAGTCACAAAGCTATTTCGAGTCGGAGGACATGTGAGACGGGTTCGAGCACACGCCGCAGCCGTCACGCCCGGCACGACGGGGGCGCATAAATCAGCCGGAAAGAGCCAGGCAACGGCTTCCGATACCGCTAAAGGTCGTATGCTCCATATCCGGCTTGACCCGGAACTGCATCGCAAGCTGCGCCTCGTGGTCGCGGCTCAGGACACAACCCTGCAAGAGTGGATCACGCGGACGCTCGAAGATGCAGCCGAGAGAGCGTGGCCCCAGGTCACGCGGGAGGGCTCCCGATGAGCCGCCGGCCCTCCGCTGTGATTGGCCGTCGAGCATCTGCAGTTGCCTTAGCCCCCGACACGCCGGAAACGGAGCCCGCTATGGCGCTCGCGCCAGACGGCTCCCTCAAGCCCGGCTATGTGCGCGATTACATCAGCGGCTTACCCGTCAAAGCGACGCTCGAGGAAATCGAGGCGGTCCAGGTGTTCGCGCAGCGGTTGGTCGAGGACTACAACTATCCGAAAGAGCGTATCCAGACGCGTCCGCAATTCCGCGTTCGAATACGGCCGTCCGATGAAGGCCGCGCCTTTCCGGTCGATATTGCGGTATTCAGCGCCAAGCGAAAGATCGAAGACGATCTCTTTCTCGTCGTCGAGTGCAAAAAGAAGAACCGTAAGGACGGCACCGGCCAACTCAAACTCTATATGGATATGTCGCCCGCTGAGGTGGGCGTCTGGTTCAATGGCGATGAACACGTCTATCTACGCAAAGCCCTCAAACGAGACGGGAGCCGGGAATACCAAGAGCTCCCGAATATTCCGCGCTTCGGTCAGCGGATCGAGGACATTGGCCTTTTTAAACGCCAGGACTTGGTGCGGCCGTCAAACCTCAAGGCAGTATTCCGTGATTTGCGGAACCACCTTGCCGGTATGACGACGGGCATCACGCGCGACGAGGCGCTAGCCCAAGAGATTATCAATCTTCTGTTCTGCAAGATTCTCGACGAACGGGACACGGCCCCGGATGATACGGTGAGTTTCCGGGCCGGCGTCAATGAGAGGGGGGCTGCTGTCAAAAGACGCATGCTTGACCTCTTCGACAAAGTAAAGACGACTGTCTACGACGACGTGTTCAACCCGAACGACACTATCAACTTAGATGCTGAGAGCGTCCGCTATGTGGTGGGTGAACTCCAAAACTACTGCGTGATGGACGCCAATCGCGACGCGATTGGAGATGCGTTTGAGGTGTTCATCGGTCCGGCCCTCCGTGGCACGGAAGGGCAGTTTTTCACGCCCCGGAATGTGGTGCAGATGATGGTCGCCCTGCTCGATCCGAAGCCGGGTGAACGGATCATCGATCCGGCGTGCGGCTCGGGCGGGTTCCTCATCACGGCCTTGGGGCATGTGTGGGAGTATGTGCGACAAGAAGCGAAGCGGAAAAATTGGTCGGAACGGCAGCTCATTAAACGGGAGGTCGATGTCGCGACTGACTACTTCCGAGGGATAGACAAGGACTCCTTCCTCGCCAAGGTCTGCAAAGCATACATGGCCCTGATTGGCGACGGCCGGGGCGGCGTGTTTTGCGAGAATTCGCTCAGCTCGCCTCGCGAGTGGCACGCGGTCACGCAATCGAAGATCGGTCTGGGTACGTTCGACGTGCTGCTCACAAATCCACCTTTCGGGGCCAAAATCCCGATCAAGGGCGCGGCGGTGCTGTCGCAATTCGAGCTCGGTTATCGATGGGAGCGAGACAAGACGACAAAGCAACCCATGAAGACGGGGACGCTCGTGGAATCACGGCCGCCTCAGATCGTTTTCCTGGAACGCTGTCTGCAGTTTCTGAAACCTGGCGGGCGGATGGGGATCGTCCTACCGGAAAGCATCCTTGGGAATCCGTCTTACGAATTCCTGATGAGCTTCATTCAGACACGTGCACGCATTCTAGGCGTTATCACGATGCCGGAGTCGCTGTTCAAGACAAGCGGCAAGGGAGGGACGCACACCAAGGTGGCGGTGATGCTGCTGCGTAAGGAAAAATCGCTAGCGGCTGCCTCCGGTATTTTTATGAGCGATGTGAAATGGTGCGGCCACGACTCACGTGGCAATCCGACGCTTCGGAAGAGTCCAGCGACGGGCAAAATGGAACTGCTCGATGAAGTGCCCCTCGTGGCTGACCGCTACAAGGCGCTCGCCGCTGGCGACATGACGCGAGATCACCTTGGCTTTCTGCAGAGCTCTGATGCGGTCGTCAATCGTATCCTAGTGCCGAAATACTACGATCCGGAGATTGACCGTGATCTGAAGGCACTCGAAGCGACGCACCAGTTGGTAAAGATTGGCCAGTTGCAGAAGTCGAAGGCGATCCTGCTCTCGACCGGGATCGAGATTGGCAAGATGGCGTATGGGACGGGGACAATCCCGTTCATCCGCACGTCGGATTTATCGAACTGGGAAATCAAGGCCGATTTCAAACACGGCATTAGCCAGGAGATTTATGACGAACTCAAGGACAAGCTCGACGTTCAGGTGGGGGATATTTTGCTTGTGCGTGACGGAACGTATTTAATCGGGACGAGTGCGATTGTCACAGAGGCCGATCTTCCAATGCTCTTTCAAAGCCATATCTATCAGATTCGATCCCTCAAACCGAAAGTGATTAATCCGTGGCTGCTATTCGCGGCTCTTAACACGCCCATCGTGAAGCGGCAAATCCGCTCGAAACAGTTCACTCAGGATATCATCGACACCATCGGCAAGAGGCTGACGGAGGTAGTCATCCCGATCCCGAAGGACAGCAAAATGGCGACGAGAATCGCGGACGAGACGAAAGAAGTAATCGAAAGGCGGGCAACGCTGCGGAATAGGGCGAAGGCGCTCGCGCTCGAACTGCAGGGCGTGAACGAGATAAAGCCTGGGGATTTAGAAGTCCTTGCAGAGATGTAGCGCGCTCCGTGATGTCGAGCCCGCTGAGCAAGAATGGCTTCCCCTTTGCGTGATCCCGTTCAGGCGAGCGAGCCCGGCGTGCCCGTCAACGCGTTCAAGGTTCTTGCCCGGTGCGTAATGAATGACAGGCGCGGGATCGGCGGCACACGGCGCGAGTGAGGCGAGAAAGAGACAGGCAGCGAAGCACGAGCGAAACGAAACGTCCGCCATTATCCGCCGCTCTGCGATTGATGCGCGCGCGAAGATGACGGCGGCGGAGAACGACGTCCGGGTTTGGGAAGAGACGCAGCAACAATGCGAGCTGGCGGTTCGTACAAAGGAAGCCGATGTTGCGACTGCCAAGGAGCGTGTTGAGAGATGCGCGCGCGTGGTTCTCGTCAATGCGGAAGCCGTGGAGCGTCTCGCCGATGATCTTGAAGCCTTGCAGGCGGATGTTATCGAGAAGCGTTCCGAGCTTCGTTTTATTTGGGGTAAGGGGCTCAATGGCGAGCTGCCTGGGCCTCTTAAGGAACGGGTCGAGCGGTTATTTTGGCGGGATCTCATGAGCCTAGAGTCCACTTCCGCGTCCGCGGCGTGGAGCGCTGCGTTTGAGGAGTTGCAGTCAAATTACGAAGCGGAGCTTCCATCATGAATTCGCGAGGGCATGATTACCTTTGCTACCCTGTCCGGCCGGTTTGGTTCATTGCCGGCTCCAGCGCTCTGCCCGCGCCCCGGACAAAGCGGCCAGCGGCGATCCTGGGAAGACAACACTCATGGTCGCCGCCCTTTATTGCATTGCGCGTACATTATGCGCGCATGGCGGCGCGGCGTTTTGATCCTCGGTTGGGCGCCGGGCCGCTACTTTTCTGTTGAGAAGGATTCATAAGTGGCTGACGACGTACTCTCCAGCTTTCTTATCAAAATCACTTATGATCAAGATCAGCGATCGCGCCAAAAGTTTGATGAAGGCCTAAAGCAGGTCCAAAACGCGCGCCTCCGAGTTCGGGGCAAAGATTGGCGAACTTCCGACAATCGTTAGCGAGGCGACAAAGCGCATTTCGTCGTCGCTTACAGAACTCTGGTACGCATCTCAAGAAACGGGAGCATCGGGCGGCGGGGCTGGAGAAGGGACGGATCGTCGTTATCTCCGGCAAAGGGGATCGAAAGCCTGCGGCCGTTTCCGCCGCGGCCCGTGCCCCCGTGTATTTTCGAATACATTTATTTCGCCCGGCCTGATTCGATCGTGCACGGAAAGGCCGTATACAATGTGCGCAAGGCGATGGGCGCGGAACTCGCGCGAGAGGTGCCGGTCGCAGCCGATGTTGTCGTGCCGGTCCCCGATTCCGGCGTGCCGGCGGCGCTCGGCTTCGCGCAACATTCCGGCATTCCTTTTGAACTTGGCCTTGTCGGGAGAGCGGAAAGGAAGTACGATGAGGCTGAAATCGGCGGTCTGGAAAATAATGCCGGTATGATTGAGGGGATGTTTTATGTATAGCAACAATACCAGCCGCGCGGCATCGGCGGGGGGATTTATGGCCCTCTTCGCCATCATGCTGGTGATGGGGCTGGAATTGATGGCCTCCCCGGCGGAGGGGGCGCCCTTCGCCTATGTCACGAATCACGATTCAAGGACTGTCTCGGTGATTGACACGGCCACCAACACGGTGGTGGCCACGGTTCCGGTGGGGCTGGGGTTCCCCAATGGAGTCGCCGTCACCCCGGACGGGAAACACGCCTATGTTGCGATAGGGACTCCGTCTTTAGTGCCGAGCAGCGTTTCGGTTATCGACACGGCCACCAACACGGTGGTGGCCACGGTTCCGGTGGGGATCTCGCCACAGGAGTCGCCATCACCCCGGACGGGAAACACGCCTATGTCACGAATGATGCCGACGGCACCGTTTCGGTGATCGACACGGCCACCAACACGGTGGTGGCCACGATCGGGGTGGGGTCTGCCCCCATGGGGATCGCCGTCACACCGGACGGGAAACACGCCTATGTCGCGAATTTTAACTCCGCCAGCGTTTCTGTGATCGACACGGCCACCAACGCGGTCGCCACGGTCCCGGTAGGGATTCACCCGCTTGCCGTGGGCATCATCCCGCCGCCGCCGGGCGTCCCCTTCCTCGCCTTCGCCGCAAACCTCGTTCTCGCCTTCGGCGGCGCTGGAAACCAAGATTTCTTAGCCCTGCAAACCAGCTTCATCTTGAGCAGCACCGCGCCCGGCATCAATCCCCTTACCCAGCCGGTCACCTTCCAGGCCGGCACCTTCGCCGTCACCATCCCGCCCGGCTCCTTCAAGCTGACCCCCCAGGGCTTTTTCATCTTCGTGGGGGTGATCAATGGCGCGAGGCTGGAGGTGCTGATCGAGCACACGGGCACCCTGCAATACGCGTTGCAGGCCAAAGCGACGGGCGCGAGTTTTACCGGGACCACGAATCCGGCGTATGTAACCCTGACCATCGGTGGCGACAGCGGCGCGACCTCGGTCACGGCCAAGATTTTCCACTAAAACTGCGTGCTTCCTGGCGTGATCCGGTTCATTTGGCGGGGGCGTCAAGATCGAAATTAAGATAAATTGATTCCCAAGTTCGGGCGAACTTAAAAACCGATACTTGTTAATTGAGCGGCATTGCCCGTACCCCCTTGTTCGCGGGCAATGCCTAGCGGTGGGTGTATTTATCGGCCGGCCGCGGCCCGTGAGATGGCACGAGACCGCGGCCGACTTTGCAGCCATGGCGCGGGCGGCGCGCCCCTAATGCCCGTTCCGCGTCGGCCGATCCCCTCAAGGTCTGCATCGTGCTGGCATAGGAACTTGCCGGTCTTTGCCGCGTCCGCTTTGCTGGGGTCATCCTTTCACCGCAAGGCCGACCGGGTTGCACGGCAAATTGTCCGCCATTGGCCGCGCTAATCTGCCTCAAGTGCCGTCGATGTTTTCCCCGAATATCCGATTTCTGCTTACCGTGTGCTTACCGGGCCGGGTATGCTTGCTGCCAAAAGGCGCATAAAGCTCAGTAACTCATTGATTTCGATGGTGGGCGCACACGGGCTCGAACCGTGGACCCGCTGATTAAGAGTCAGCTGCTCTACCAACTGAGCTATACGCCCATCAAAACGGCAATTTGCTTGCAGTGCCGCGGCACGACGGAACGGAAGGCGCGCCCCCTTTAGCAAACGAGGTGTGCCCTGTCCAACTACGGGACTTCAACCCTAGGATCAAGCCTCTCCTCGCGACTCGCGAGCCCGCGCTTGCGCAAAAGCGCGCCGGGTTTTGCCGCGCGGCCGCGAAACGCCTTATAGGCTTCGTCTGGATCTCGGCTGTGGCCCGACGAATAAACATGGTCATGGAGCTTCTTGGCGATCACCGGATCGAAAATATCGCCCTTCTCCTCGAAAGCTTCGAATCCGTCGGCATCGAGAACTTCCGACCAGAGATAGCTGTAATAGCCCGCCGCATAGGACTCGCCCGAAAAGACATGCTGGAAATGCGGCGTGCGGTGACGCATCGTGATCGACGCAGGCATGCCAAGTTTGTCAAGTTGCTTTTTTTCGAAGCCTACGATGTCGATCGCGTCCGCGCCGGACACTAGATGCAGTGCGAGATCGACCAGCGCCGAGGCGGTATATTCGACCGTCGCAAAACCCTGGTTGAACTGGCGCGCCGCAAGCAAGCTCCGCAGAAGCGTTTCCGGTATAGGCTCGTTTGTCTCGTGATGCAGGGCGAACCGGCGCAACACCTCCGGCTGCTCCAGCCAATGTTCGTAAAGCTGCGAAGGAAACTCGACGAAATCGCGGGCGACGTTGGTGCCCGAGATCAAAGGATAGGTTACATCGGACAACATGCCGTGCAGCGCGTGGCCGAATTCGTGAAATAACGTGCGCGCATCGTCGAAACTCAAGAGACAGGCTTGCCCTTGGCTGGCCTTGGCGAAATTCAAGACATTGACGACGATCGGCCGGACTTCTCCGCCGAGCTTTTGCTGCTCACGGACGGAACTCATCCAGGCGCCGCTACGTTTCGAGGGCCGCGCGAAATAGTCGCCGATAAAAAGCGCGATCTCTTGTCCGTCGCGCCCGGTGACCGTCCAGGATCGTGCGTCGGGATGGTAAAGCGGCACGTCGTCGCGTTCGCGGAACGACAGGCCAAAGAGCCGGTTCGCAGTGAAAAACGCGGCCTCGATCATTTTGTCGAGTGGCAGATAGGGTTTGATTTCGGCCTCATTGAAGTCGAATTCCGCCTTGCGGCGCTTTTCGGCATAGTAGCGCCAGTCCCATGGCGCGATTTGGAAGTTGCCGCCCTCGCCCGCGGCGATCGCCTGCAAGGCCTCCTCTTCGCGCAGCGCCCGCGCCAAGGCCGGCGCCCAGACGGAATGCAAAAGGTCTAGCGCTGCTTGCGGGGTTTTCGCCATCATATCGGCCAGGCGGAAGTGTGCGAAACTTTCAAAACCGAGAAGCCGCGCGCGCTCCGTGCGCAACCGGACCATTTCAGAAGCAATGGCGCGATTGTCGTTCAACCCGCCGGATTCGCCGCGCTGGATCCATCCGCGAAAAGCCTTTTCCCGCAGATCGCGGCGCGCCGAGAATTGCAGGAAAGGTGCGACGCTCGAACGCGACAACGTGATGCCATGCTTGCCGGGAAGGCCGCGGTCCGCCGCGGTCCGCGCCACGGCGGAGACGAGCGGCGCGGGAAGACCGGCGAAATCGTCCTTCGCCGCGAGAATCAGCACATAGGCTTTTTCATCGGCGAGAACGTTTTGAGCGAATTTGGTGGCGAGCGTCGCGAGGCGCTCGGCAATTGCGGCGAGCCTCGCCTTGAACTCCTCCAGGAGGCTTCCGCCATTGCGCACAAAAGCGATATGATAGCGCTCGAGAACCCGCGCCTGTTCGGCATTAAGCCCGAGTTCGCCGCGCCGCGAATACAGCGCGTCGACACGCCGAAACAACGCGCTGTTCAGATAGATTCCGCTGCGATGCCGGGCAAGTCTTGGCGCGATCTCGCGTTCGATCGCCTCAATTTCGTCGTTGGTGTCGGCGCGCGCCAGATGGAAGAAAACGGAACAGACGCGGGTAAGTTCGCGGCCGCTTCTTTCGAGCGCTTCGATCGTGTTTTCGAAGGAAGGCGGTTTTGGGTCGGCCGCGATTGCTTCGGTCTCGGCTTGCGCATCGGCAAGCGCGATCGCGAAGGCTTGCCCAAAGTGGCTTGGCTTCAGGCGATCGAACGGCGGCGCTTCAAAAGGCCCCGTCCACGGTTCGAGAAGCGGGTTGGTCTCGCGGGATGCTTCTTGGTCCATGGCGGAGTTGTCCTATTCTTGCGGCGGTTCCCTTTCAATTATCAAAGGCGCTGGTCCTTAGCCACTTGCGCGCGGCCCTGACGCCCCCGGGAAGCGCGTAAGCATTGCGATCACTCTAGTGTCCGTGCCCTACAAGCAACCGCGCGCTTCGAGCCACGTGGGAGATTCAAGACATAAGCGCTACGTTAAAAGTGCGTAGCCCGGCGGTCCACCTCAGGTTTTCGGCGTCAACACCCACGTTGCTCGCTCGGCGACGACATCGCAGTTCCGCAGCGAAGCAACCTCGTGGACGTACCGCCGCACAATGATCTCGCCGCGCGCATCTTGCCAATCCCAATCATCTCCACAAATACGCGCGGAGGGGAACATCTCGTGCGCAAGAAGATAGTCCTTCTTTTCTTTATTGGCGTCTATAAAAATGATGTCAGGCTCGATGAATTCACGGACATAGGAATAAGCTTCTTCGGCGGACATCACGACTGGGATGACCCGCTCTCGATATCCGCGCAGGTTATGCATCGCCACTTTGAAAGCCCCGTGCTCGGCGAGAGGCCGAACGAGCCGCCGCAATGGGCGAATATCCTTCACCCACGCGGGCGGTTGATCAATCTGCTGTTGAATCCACGGCGCCAAATATTCGCTCCACGTATCGACAGCAATGAGAGTAAAATCCGGCGCGCTCTTTAGCCATTGAAGGGCTGACCCGCCAAGGAATGTCCCGATCTCCAGAAACGTTATCGGTCGAACCTGTTTGATCAGGTCCGTTATAAGATGGCGTCCGCCGCCGTCCAGACTCCACATATAGGATGGTTGCCCGTCCAGCCCAGAAATATCCGGCCATGGATTTGCGCCGCGAAGTGATTCAAGCCTTGCGCACACTTGCGGCGTCCGCCGCGAGGGAGGGAATGGAATCGTGTTCGATTGGACTTGTTTAGCCCACGGCAAGCGACGCCAGACCTGTTTTGCGAGTCTTAACATGGATCACCCCGCAGCGGTCGCAGTTAAAAACGCAATCCACTGCTACCGCCGGAAGCCGAATGATGCGGCTCGGGGCGGAGGAACGGCAGCACGCCCCAGGCCTTTGACAATTTGATGGCTTTTACTCCATAAGCGCACGTAGTTCTCGCGGTTTTTGCAACACAAATCAGGACTCGGCTTTTAACCAATCGTGCCTGGTGATCGCTCGCTCGGAAAACGCGCGAGCGTCGCGATCACTTCGGCATCGGTGACCTGGCGAAAATCGTCGTAGAATAAACCGACCGCTTCCAGCCATGCGGGAGATGCAAGACAGACGATGCTGTCGGCTTCGTCTCGCAACTCATCGAGCGTGTCCTTGGCCGCCACCGGCACCGCGAGCACGAGCTCTTTGGGCCCACGCGCGCGCACCGCGCGAAGAGCCGTGCGCGTTGTCGCACCGGTCGCGATGCCGTCATCGATGACAATGACGGTGCGGCCCGCGACGGCTTCGCGCGCGCGGGCGCCAAGATAGCGCCGGCGGCGGCGTTCGATTTCGGCAAGTTCCGAGTCACGGACCGCGTTGAATTCCGTTTCCGTGACGCCGGAGCGTTGGATGATTTCCGCATTGCGCACGACGATCGGCGCGACGCCGTCGGCCACCGCGCCCATGGCCAGTTCGGGCTGCGCCGGAACGCCGATTTTCCGGACCAGGATTAGATCGAGCGGCGCGCCGAGAGCCGCCGCGACTTCGGCCGCGACTGGCACGCCTCCGCGCGGAAGCGCCAAAACAATCGGCTGGCGCTCTATGTATTCGGCGAGCGCGGCAGCCAGGCCGCGGCCCGCGGCGGACCGATTCTCGAAGGACATTGCGCCGCTCCCTCTCCCGCGATGTCGCCGCAATCCCGTTCGACATGCGCGGGTTATTCACTTCAAAAAATTCAACCGGCGACCCTGCGGGCGCGTTTGGCCAACGTCCGCAACCGTAAGGCGTTGAGCTTGATGAAGCCCGCGGCGTCGCGATGATCATAGGCGATTGCGCCTTCCTCGAAGGTCACGAGATCCTGATCGTAGAGGGAATAGCGGCTCGAACGGCCAACGACGAAGGCGGCGCCCTTGAAAAGCTTCAGGCGCACCCGGCCAGCGACGAATTCCTGGCTGCGATCGATCAGGGCTTGCAGCATTTCGCGTTCCGGCGAGAACCAGAAGCCATTGTAGATGAGCTCGGCATATTTCGGCATCAGCTCGTCCTTGAGATGGGCGGCGCCGCGATCGAGCGTGATCTGTTCGATGCCGCGATGGGCGAAATAAAGGATCGTGCCGCCGGGGGTTTCATACATGCCGCGCGATTTCATGCCGACGAAGCGGTTTTCGACGAGATCAAGGCGTCCAATGCCGTGGGCGCGGCCAAGCCCATTCAGATGCGCAAGCAAGGTCGCGGGCGACATTGGCATTCCGTCAACGGCGACCGCGTCGCCGCGCTCGAAATCGATTTCGACATATTCAGGCTGGTTGGGCGCATCCTCCGGATTGAGGGTGCGAGAATAAACATAATCCGGCACTTCTTGCGCGGGGTCTTCCAGCACCTTGCCTTCGGAAGACACATGAAGAAGATTGGCGTCGACCGAAAACGGCGCTTCGCCGCGCTTGTCCTTGGCGATGGGGATTTGGTTTCGCTCCGCGAAGGCGATCAGCGCGCTGCGCGAAGTTAGCTCCCACTCCCGCCAGGGCGCGATGACCTTGATGTCGGGCTCCAGCGCATAATAGGCAAGCTCGAAGCGCACCTGGTCATTGCCTTTGCCGGTCGCGCCATGCGCGACGGCGTCCGCGCCCATCAGCCTAGCAATCTCGATCTGCTTCTTCGCGATCAACGGCCGCGCGATCGAGGTGCCGAGGAGATAGAGCCCCTCATATCGCGCATTGGCGCGAAACATCGGGAAAACGTAGTCCCGGACGAATTCCTCGCGCAGATCCTCGATAAAAATATGCTCGGGCTTTATGCCGAGCAGAACCGCCTTTTGGCGTGCCGGTTCCAGTTCCTCGCCTTGGCCGAGATCGGCCGTAAAGGTTACGACCTCGCAGCCATAAGCGGTTTGCAGCCATTTGAGGATGATCGATGTGTCGAGGCCGCCCGAATAGGCGAGCACGACCCTTCTCACGTCCTTTATGTCAGCCGCCATGGAGAACTCGCGGGGGTTGAAAGACCCGCGCGACTATAGTGACGAAGCCGAGCCGTGCAAGTCCATCCGGGGAGCCGCTGAATTGCTCTTCACGCGCGCCGATTTTTTCGACCTTGCGCCAAACTGGCGGCCCCGTCCGCCAAACCGTCATGGTTAAGTGGCGTTTAAGAAATACGCTTCAGTCTTCCTTTCACATTGGCTCCGGAAGCGGCGGCGCTCGAAAGGATGACCCTGATGAAAGCAATAGAGTTGGCGCGAAACATTGTATTAGCGGCGCCGATGATTGGCGTTCTGCCATTGGCCGGCTTGTGCGCACTGGCGGAGCCGGCGGCCGGCGCGGATTTCGGGCAGCCGTTCCCCGGTTTCGCGGCCCCCGCGCCGCTGGTTGAGTTTGCCTCCAACTGGTATGTGCGTGGCGATCTTGCCTATGCGCAAGTAACCTTTCCTAATATATCCCCATTTACGTTTGGCTCCTCGCCGTCCGTGCTCAACACTTACAGCGCCGGCGTGGGCATGGGGTACAAGGTCAACAATTGGTTCCGGACGGATTTGATTCTCGATTATCGCTCGCAGATCCATGCGATCGGCAGCGGCGGAACGAATTGCTTCATCAATGTCGATAACCCCACACCCTTCCAACCGAATCCACGGCCCGCGAGCTGCACCGGTCAATTCGATAGCGAAATTCGCCGCTGGGACTTGCTGGCCAACGGCTATCTCGATCTCGGCACCTGGGACGGCTTCACGCCTTACATAGGCGTCGGCGCGGGCGTTACCTGGGCGCGAATCAACCAATCCGTCAATTTCGCATTCAATGGTTTGCCCTGCCAAGCAAGCTGCGGATTCACAAACGGCAGCAACATCGTAACTTTTTCCGATTTTGACCGCAGCCAATCGAGCATGACGTACCGATTCGCCTGGGCGGCGATGGCCGGAGTAGCCATTGCGATGACCGACCACGCGCAGCTTGACGTCGGTTACCGCTTTCTCGATCTTGGTCTGATCACCGGCATATCACCCGTGAATGGGACGTCCGTGACGCAAAGGGTCCGCGCTAACGAGGTGCGCGCCGGCGTCCGCTATATGATTGAGTAGACCGCGATCGATCGCCTCAAGCGGACCGCCCTTTGCGTCTAATCCGGCGGCTTTAGTACGCTCACGCCTTAACAGGAGGGGTTTCAGGCGAACCAGTGTTGTTCGCTTCGCCTGAAAACCAAGGAGGCGCCGCGCTTTTGCGCTGGTTTTTCAGCCCATGGCCTTCACGATGCTGTCGACCATTTTCTTAGCGTCGCCGAAAAGCATCGTAGTATTGGGCCTGAAAAACAATTCATTATCGACGCCGGCATAGCCAGGGCCCAGCCCGCGTTTGACGAAGAGCACGTTTTTGGCGTGCTCCACATCGAGGATCGGCATTCCATAGATCGGCGAGGATGAATCGGTTTTGGCAGCCGGGTTTGTTACGTCGTTGGCACCGATGACGAATGCGACATCGGCATCGGGAAACTCTGGATTGATGTCGGTGAGTTCGAAAACCTCGTCATAAGGTACATTGGCCTCGGCGAGCAGCACGTTCATGTGCCCCGGCATGCGCCCGGCGACCGGGTGGATTGCATATTTGACGTCGGCGCCCTTGCTTTTCAGGACGTCCGCCATTTCCCCCACCGCATGCTGTGCCTGGGCAACCGCCATCCCGTAGCCCGGCACGACAATCACTTTCTTCGCGGCAAGCAACACTTTGGCCGCATCCTCCGCCGAGCCTTGCTTCACCGGTCGGCTCTCCGTTTGCAGCGAGCCGGCGGGCACGGCAATTTCGCCGCCGAAGCCGCCGAGAATGACCGAGATGAAAGAGCGGTTCATTCCCCTGCACATGATGTAGGAGAGAATCGCGCCGGACGAACCGACCAGAGCACCGGTGATGATCAAGGCCAGATTGGCGAGGGTGAACCCGACGGCGGCCGCGGCCCAACCCGAATAGGAATTGAGCATCGAAATCACCACCGGCATGTCTGCCCCACCAATCGGTACAATTAACAGAACGCCGAGCGCGAAAGATACGAGGACGATCAGCCAGAATACCTGATGGATCTCGGTTGGAATGAAAGCAAGGATGAAGATCGCGAGCAAAATGCCGAGACCGATATTGATCGCATGGCGGTTGGCGAGGAGGATGGGATTGCCCGTCACGCGCCCGTCGAGCTTTAGGAAAGCGACCACCGACCCGGTGAAAGTCATGGCGCCAATCGCGGCGCCGAGCGACATTTCAAACAGCGTCGTGCCCTGGATGCCGCCAGGCACGCCGAGACCGAAGCCTTGCGGCGCGTAAAGAGCGCTCGCCGGGACGAGCACGGCCGCCAGGCCGATGAGGGCGTGGAACAAGGCGACGAGCTGAGGCATCGCCGTCATCTGAATGGTGCGGGCCCGCCAAACACCGATGGAGCCGCCTATTGCTATGGCGAGCAAGACCCACAGAAACGAGGAGAACCCCCACGGCAGTTGATAGAGGAAGGTTGTCGCCGCCGCTATCCCCATGCCGATCACGCCGAACCGGTTGCCTTGCCGGGCGGTCTCGGGCGAGGATAGGCCGCGCAACGCGAGGATGAAGAGGATCCCCGCGACGAGGTATAAGAGACCCGCGATATTTCCGCTCAACATCGCTTCAGCCCTTTTTCTTGAACATGGACAGCATCCGCTCGGTGACGAGGAAGCCGCCGAAGATATTGACCGAAGCGAGGGTCAGGGCGAAAAAACCGAATACTCGGGCGGCGGTGCCCGAGCTTGGATCGATGCCGGCCGACAGAAGGGCGCCAACCACGATGACCGAGGAGATCGCGTTGGTGACCGACATCAGCGGCGTGTGCAGGGAAGGGGTCACCGCCCACACGACGTAATAGCCGACGATCACGGCAAGCGCGAAAATCGCCAGCCGGAAAATAAACGGATCGATCGTCCCGCCGCTCGCCGCCGAGGCGCCGGCCGCAATCTGCTCGGCATAGGCCTGCACGCTGTCGGCGGCATGCCGCGCCGCCTGGGCCGCGGTCCGTAACTTATCCAGCAATTGTGGATCGACTTCTGCCATCTCATGCCCTCCTGCTTGATTTTTTGTCGATTGAGATCTCGGGTGTTGATGCGATCTTGGGCTCAGCCCCGGCTTGGAAGCTTGGATGCACGAGGCCCCCATCCTTGGTGAGCAAGGTTGCCTTGACGAGTTCATCGTCCCACTTGATCGCGAGCGACTTGGTTTTCGGGTCGATCAGGGTCTCGACGAAAGCCAGAAGGTTTTTCGCGTAGAGCGCCGAGGCCGTGGCCGGCAGCCGTCCGGCGACATTCAAATGGCCGACGATCTTGACGCCATTTTTTGAAACGACGGTCTCGCCGGGTTTCGCCAATTCGCAGTTTCCGCCGCGTTCGATGGCAAGATCGACGATGACCGAGCCGGGACGCATCGATTCGACCATGGCGGCCGTGACAAGGACCGGCGCCGGGCGGCCGGGAATAAGGGCCGTCGTGACGACAATATCCTGCGACGCGATATGCGAAGCGATGAGCGCCGCCTGTTTCGCCTTGTAGCCGGCCGACATCTCCTTGGCGTATCCGGCCGCCGTCTCGGCCTGTTTGAATTCCTCGTCCTCGATGGCAATGAATTTGGCGCCAAGCGAGACGACTTGCTCTTTTGTCGCCGGCCGAACATCGGTCGCGGTCACGATAGCGCCGAGCTTGCGCGCGGTGGCGATTGCCTGCAGCCCCGCGACGCCGACGCCCATGATAAAGATTTTCGCGGGGGGAATCATGCCCGCGGCCGTCATCATCATCGGGATGACCCGGTCATATTCGGCGGCGGCATCGATGACGGCGCGATAGCCGGCGATGTTGGCTTGGCTCGACAGGACGTCCATCGTCTGCGCCCTTGTGATGCGCGGCATTAATTCCATTGCGAACGCGCAAACGTCCGCCGTCGCCAGGGAGTTTAGCGCATCGATATGCCCGTAAGGATCCATGATCGCGATGACGGCGGCGCCTTGCCTGGCGCCGGAGATGTCCGCGGCGCCGGGCCGCCGGACCCGCAACACAATATCCGCGTCTTTCACGGTGGCGAGAGCATCGGGTGCTATCGCGGCGCCTGCGAGCGCGTACTCCTGATCCGGAATGCCGGACTTAAGTCCGGCGCCGGTTTGGATCTTGACCTCGGCGCCAAGGCCCACAAGTTTCCTAACCGTCTCGGGCGTCGCAGCGACACGGCCTTCGGCCGGATCATTTTCGGCGGGAACAGCGATCAGCATGAATGGCTCCGGGAATCCTTGAGGGTTTGACCCAGCCCGATTGTGGTCCGCCGGTCAAGCCGCGTGGCCGATCGAAAGGGCTTCGGGCGCGGCAACAGTCAATCGCAAAAAAAACAAGCAAGGGCGAGGATGAGGGGCGCGCCGGCCACGGTGTGTCTTGTGAGCTGGAGAAACTAGGTTTTTTCGTGTTCGGGCGTAGTCCATGGCGGGAGGGCCCGCGGGGTGAGCATGATTTTCAGCCATTGTGCCCGTCTTTGATCGCGCGGCTTGGATCGCCTTAGCTTTCGCAATGATTTTCCCCGCGCGCAAGAGGGAAAAGGGCGGACCCGCCACATTTTGTGCAGGGAAGGGCATGGAAACGGCGGATCATCATCTCGCACGATCGGTTCTTTTTGGACCGCATTGCCACGCATATGCTCGCCTTCGAAGGCGACAGCCATGTCGAATGGTTCGAGGGCAATTTCGCCGCCTACGAGGAAGACAAGAAGCGCCGCCTCGCCATCGACAGCGTCATCCCGCACCAGTTTTCGCGGTAAAGGGCTCAGCGGGAGCCAGTGGCCCCTCCCCGCGTGGAATGTAAGATTGCGCAAAACGCGTGTTTGGCCGGATCTGGACACGGCCAAAGCGTGAGGCCTATCTGCACGTTTCCGCCTTTTGCGGGAGTGTGGAGAGACCATGCAAAACACCGATGCGTTTGAGCGAGACTGGCGCGAGTTGGGGTTAGGCCGCCCCCTTCGTCGTGAAATGACCTTTACCCAAGCGGGCCTCGTGCTTGGGCGCGGTACTCTGCTCGCAGAATTCGAAAAGAAAGAGCGCCCGGCGCGCGGTCTCGCCCTCGATGGCGAAGAGGCGCGCCTCCTTTCGCTTTTGGCGGCCGCCCATGGCAAGCCTGTTGCCGGAGGCCTCATCGAAAAGATTCGCCGCGCGGGGGAAGCTTGGCGCGCGGGCGACAAGGCGCTGGCGCAAATCTATCTCGCCTTCCCCGGCTTGCCGAAGATCGATGAGACCGGCGCCTACCTCCTCTACCTCGGTGGGACGGCGCTCGAAAAAGGCGCCAGCCCAGGCGATTTGATGAAGGCCTTGGGTTTTCCGCGCGCGGCGCGGGACATCGAAAAATATAATCCCGATCAGCCGCGCGTTCCCGCCGGGAGCGGCCGCGAGAGCGGGGAACGGACTTCGGGAGGGGACGGAGGTGCGCCGAGACAGACCTTTGTGCAGCGCGTCGAGATTAGCAGGGACGGCGCCACGATGTCCGACGCCAACCCTCCGGGGATCGTGGCTGGCGCCCAATATGCGCAACTCTCTCCAACACCGATTATCACGCCGGGGAAATTAAAGCATATTCTTGAGCGTTATGGCGCAGGCACGGCTGATAAAACAGCAGGAAAGTTCACGCCGGCATATTCGACCGAGGAGAAAATTAGGAGCTTAATCGAAGATCTTTGGAAAGAAGCGACCCCGGATGATCTGGCAGCATTCTATCTTGGGACGGTCGTTATCGTAGGATCTAGTCATGTGAAAGATAATGGAAAAATTTATGACGACTATGTTGGGTTCTCCGGGGATCGCACGGAAATAAAAGAACCAAACGGAGAGTGGGGAACACCGTCCGTCAAGACAAACTTCTACGTTGTCATACTCGACTCGGACATGCGGGTTGAAACCTGCTATCCTATAAATCCATTGGATTTGAGGAATCCACGAAATCTTCCGAATGATTAAATGGGGACGCGGTGCAGATTAAATTCAAGAATATAACTGGCATTGCTTCGCCAAATGTGGAGTATTTCGATTTGCATGAAGAATTTGGAGTGGCGTATCTCGAAGAGGTGGGAGAAAATGTAACGCTCTACCTTAACCAGATTGCGTGTCGGTCCTGGCTGAAACAAGAACATCCACATATTAGAAACATAAAATGGTTTGATGTCAAATCTGTCATTTTATATTATGATGAAGGTGTCGTGGCGATCGTGTCCGTGGAATGCTGGAATAACATTAGGCTCGGTGCTGTGTATAGGTTATTTGTTTCAACTAGTTATATGTTTGTTGCCCATGATGAAGAGTCTTTGCACCTCTCCAGACCTAACGACCTGGAAAGCAATATTGTTTCTATTTTCTCGCGGGATGGAGCGTTCGAACTCGGGATTGGAGACCTTATGGACAAGGACCGCGATTCCTGGGAATTCAGTGAAGTCGAGGCAGGCTATATTTTCGACGACAAATTTGCGTTTATTGTGTATGCTAGCGAGTTGTTTTGGGTTCTGGATGCCTCAAAGAGAAGCTGGAGGAAATTCCCGGTGCCGGTTGCACTGTGGAGCACCCACGTTTTGAGCGGAGATGCTGAGAAGGCCTATGGAGTTTTTGATAATCGGTGGGACCGCAACCATGCCCGGCCGCCTTTCGAACTCGCCGTTTTCGATCTCGTGGCGGAAACCGCTTGGATGCAAGATTTCGCACCTGTCGAGAACGCACTCATCGCGGCCGGGTTCTCAATCAGCGAAATCAAGTTCCAGCCGAGCTCGACCGGTAAAATCATCGTTAGCGACGGCAAGCAGGCGGCGCTCCTCGAATTTCACGATTCGGCGTAGCGCGCGGCCGAGACATTAGAGCAGAATGCTTGGATTGACCTACCCGCTAGCGCAGGAGCCAATCGCAGGAAAACACATCGGGTGTTAGGTTCTATCATTTCCTCGCGTTTTTTTTGCGCCGTGGATTCCCCCGTCGTCCGCGCCATCAAACTGGCGCCGGAAGCCCCGCCTTGGCGAGCGCGCCGGCTTGCCGCTCGGCCAAGGCGGCGGCCGAAAATTTGCCCATCGTTTCATGGAACAATTGGTAGAAATTCAGCCTCGCGTCGAGATGCAAAAAGGCGCTTCCAAGACCGATCGCGGCGCGATCCATGAACACGAACTCGCGCGGCACCAGCACCGGGCCCTCTTTCTTCAAAGCCTGGTGGAGGTTAAACGCTTCCTTGCGGCCGTATTTCGCCGGCGCGACGCCATCGGCGACGCTGCGCACCCGGTCGTCGAGCAAGGGCGCATAGATGAATCGCGCCCAGATGTTCAGAGTTTCGGCGAGATCCTTGGTGAGACCGCGAAAGCCCCAGGTTTCGTAGGCATGCACGGTGCGGGCGAAATCCTTGTGGAGCAATCCCTCGTAAAGATCGACGACGCCGCCGACGAATTTGGCGGTGAAAATACGGATGCACCCATAATCGAGGAGGTTGATTCCGCGCGCCTCTTGGTCGTTCGTGCCGAACACCGTATAATTGCCAAGGTGCGCATCGCCGTGGATGACGCCGAACCGGCTGAACGGAATCCACCAGGCCTTGAACATCGCCTTGGCGATGCGGTTGCGCGAGGATTCGCCAGCGCCTTTGAAGCCGAGCAGTTTGCCGCCGTCGAGCCACTCCATCGTCAACAGCCGCCCGGTTGACAGCTCTGGCCGCACGCCGGGTACGCGAACCTCCTCGACATGGCCAAGAATATCACGATAGAGCGCGGCATGTTTGGCCTCGCGGCGATAATCGAGTTCCTCGCGGACGCGGTCGCCGATTTCTTTCGCCATTTCGCGCGTGTCAATAATCGGATTGAGGCGCCTGTGCAGCGCGAACACAATTTCGAGCTGCCGCAAATCGGCTTCGACGATCGATGTCATGTCGGGATATTGCAGTTTGCACGCAAGCGCGGTGCCATCCTTGGCGGTCGCACGGTGAACTTGGCCGAGCGAAGCCGCCGCCGCCGGATGGGGATCGAACGCGGCGAACAGCGATTGCCAATCCGCCCCAAGCTCCGCCCGCATCCGCCGCTTGACAAACGCCGCGCCCATGGGCGGCGCCTCGCTTTGCAGCTTTTGCAATTCCTCGGCATAGTCTTGCGGCAGAAGACCGGGGACGCTCGCCATCATCTGGGCGGCCTTCATCACCGGCCCCTTGAGGCCGCCAAGCGCTTGCGCCAAGGCCGCCGCACGGCTGCCCGAGGCGCCGCCTCCACCGAGAAGACGGGCGCCGGCAATCCTGGCCGCGACCCCGCCGACATTGGCGCCGACCCGGGCATAGCGCGCCGCGCGCGCGGAAAAGCGATTGGCTTCCTCGTCTTCCATGCCCTGAACCCGGTCTTAGGGAAGTGCGGCCCGCGCACGCGCTGGCAACACGACTTACTTTCTTTAAGCTGAAGCAACCGGCGCGGGCAGCAAAATCCATACCATCACAGAGACTTGTAGGCGCTCATGCCGGCGAGGTCGCCGTGGTCGGCCATCCCATGGCAAGGCGCGGGCGTGCGCCCATGCGGCGATCGATGGGATTGATTGGCCGGACGGATTATACCGCGGCGATATTGGCTGGCGGGTATTAGCGCGTGATCCGATCCAATTGAACCGGATCACGCTGGAAGCACGGGCTTTAATGGAAAATCTTGGCATTGACCGAGGTGATGCCGCTGTCGCCGCCGATGCTAAGTCTCACCGTCACCGGGTTCGTGGTCCCGGTCAGGCTCGCACGCACCGCTTTGGCCTGGAATGCATATCGCAGGGTGCCCGTGTGCTCGATCGCCGCCTGCATGGCCGCGCCATTGATCACCCCGACGAAGACGAAAAAGCCCTGGTTGGTCTCCACGAAGAAGCCGGGCGGGATCGTGACGGCAAAGGTGCCGGCCTGGAGCGTGACCGCCTCGGTAAGGGGATTGATTCCGGGCGCGGTGCTGCTCAAGATGAAGCTGGTTTGCAGGGCAAAGGAATCCGGGTTTGGCGCGCCGCCGAAGGCGATAACGAGGTTGGCGCCGAAGGCGAGGAAGGGAACGTCGGGAATGATGCCGACGCCGAACGGGCCAATCCCCACAGGGACCGTGGCCACCACCGTGTTGCTGACCGTATCGATCACCGAAACGTTGTTGGAGCCTTGATTCGTGACATAGGCGTGTTTCCCGTCCGGGGTGACGGCCAGGGGCTATTCCCCACCGGGATCGGGGTTCCCACCATGTTGGTGCGCGTGTCGATCACCGAAACGTTGTTCGAGGTAAAATTCGTGACATAGGCGTGTTTCCCGTCCGGGGTGACCGCGACCCCTTCGGGGCCCGTCCCCACCGGGACCGTGGCCACTACCGTGTTGCTGGCCGTAGCGATCACCGAGACATTGTTGGAGTTATAATTCGTGACATAGACGAGTGTCCCATCCGGAGTGACGGCGACGTCACTGGGTGTAACCCCCACCGGAACCGAGGCCACCACCGTGTTGCTGGCCGTGTCGATCACCGAAACGCGGTCCGCTAATACATTGGTCATACAGACGGAACATGCCTGTATCGCGACATAGGCGTGTTTCCCATCCGGGGTAATGGCCACCGCTTTAGGAATAGCCGCCAACGCCACCGTGACCATGGCCACCACCGTGTTGGTGGCCGTGTCGTCACGGAGACGAAGCCCGATGAGCCCTCAGCCGCCGTGACGTAGGCGTGTGTCCCGTCCGGGGCGATGGCGATCCCGCTGGGATTAGACCCCACCGGGATCGGGGTTCCCACCACCTTGTTCGTCGCCGTGTCGATCACCGAAACACGGCTGGCGAGCGTATCCACGACATAGGCGCGTGCCCCATCCGGGGCGACGGCGACCCCACCAGGGAGCCCATTATCCGGGCCGCTAATCCCCAACGGGACCGTGGCCACCACGGACGGGGGGTCGTGGCCGTATCGATTACCGAGACGGTGCCGTCAACTGCGTTGGTGACATAGGCGAAGGGCGCCGCTTCCGCCGAAAAGGCCATCAAGCCCAGCCCCATCGCCAGCACGATGGCGAAGAGGCCCATAAATCCTCGCGCCGGTGCGGCGCGGCTGCCGTTGGTATTATTGTTATACATAATACATTTATTGCTATACATCAAACATTCCTCACATTAATTCCGGCATTCTCCAAACGGCCGGTTTCATTTACATTAATACTTCCTTTCCGCTTTACGAACAAGGCCAAAGCGGTTCGCTTGAAAGCGGACCCGCCGGATTTTTAGCTGCCTCCCCACACTGTCCTGAAAGACGTTGGTTTTCCCTTCAACTGAGCCATTGCTTGTCGTCCCGCGCAACAGGAAGTGGTCACGCTTTCCGCGCAATCGCACTGGTCTCGAGCCGCCGGATGAAAGAGGCCCCGAGTATTTTCGCCCCCACCGAAATGTTTCGAGACCTGTGCGCAAAAGCTTGCGCGCGCTTGCAGTGACTTGCGGCCCATAATTCATTTTCAGTCCATCCTGATTTGGAGGGCATCATGGCGTAGCGGCGGATCGGGGAGAAAGTCTTTCGGTTTGGCGCAAGGCCGAGCGGCAAACGACCCTCGACGAGCTTGGCGCATTTCGTTTGGTCGCTTGCGGATTCCGTTTTGGCGGCGCTCTATAAGGCGAGAAAAGGCGAGAAGGTCTGGCCTCCGCCCTCTTTCAACTATGCGGGATCGATCAATCGCTCGGGACCAATTCCAGGCCAGATTATGCACTTGACATAACGAGGACAAAAATGGTTAACAAATCGAGACAGGCCGGCGCAATTGAGGACCTTTTGGTCGCTGAGAATAATAGATTGACCGAGGAGAATAGGCGGATTCAAGAA
>Ga0185299_10002478_pt1 | contig 28242 bp, 30 predicted proteins | sample PaiPotPPA55metaG_FD_128002 | JGI IMG/M metagenome (GOLD analysis project Ga0185299, IMG submission 128002) | Iron sulfur acid spring bacterial and archeal communities from Banff, Canada, to study Microbial Dark Matter (Phase II) - Paint Pots PPA... ...
AAGTTTAGTGCGGTTTGGCTGGGTTGTCAATCAAGGATTTTCGTTGGTTAGCGACAAGGGTAGTATTTTCATGTACTTACGTGGAATAAATTGGGGCAAAAAGAGGGGTTGGAGTTCCGGCACTAGAAGCTCAACTTCAATCCACCCGAAACACTTCGGGGAATAGAGACGGCTGTTCCTGAGAACAAGCTTGCAAAATTCACCACGTTGACACGGTCGGTGAGGTTCGAAACCTGCATTTGCAAGGTCACGCTTCGCAGTTCTTTGCGGTAAAGCTGCGCGCCAGCGGCAAAATCCAGAGAGAAGGTTGGACGCGTTCGTTGGCGGTCAAAGTTTACGCGATCCAGGATTGCGGAGCCGTACTGGGCCAGCAGAAAACTCTGGGTCTCAGTCGAGCTTAGGCTAGCGGGAAGGCCGCTTCCATACTGGGCACTCATGGCCACCCACAGGCGCTTCTCGGCTTGAAACCTGATGCGCGCTCGTGCCGTATTCCGCTGGTCTTGCGAGACGGCAAATTGATTCAGGTTAGTAAGTACGCCAGCGGCATCACTGCCTAGAAAAAGTCCGCCAGTGATGGGCCCGTTGCCGATGCCGGACTGGTTCGAATAGCTGAGGTAGCCGGAGAAGCGCCACCATTCGGGAACTTCCAGGCGCAGTTCTTCGCCAAAAATGCGGGCGTGTTGAAAAGCGATGGGGAAGCTGACGCCGGTGTCCAGCAAAGTGTCGTCGTCGGGATAGTTATGGAAATCGCGGCGGAAAATGTTTGCGTCGATGCGCAGTTTACCCAAGACAGACTTGGTTGCGCCTACCTCGTAGTAATTTCCACGAACTGGGCGCACGGGCAGCCGTAGAACGACGGGATCTAGGGTATTGAGCAGAGAAGAGCTAGCGAGAAGCAAATTTTCCATGGCGGGTGTTTGAAAAACGCGATCGTAAGAAGCGTGCAGCAGCAGATTCAAAGAGGAAACATAACGGGAAACGCCGAGGCGCGGGCTCCAGGCCGATTCGTGGACCACAAAGCCGTAATGATCGAAGCGCAAGCCGGCGGAGAAGTTCCAGTTGCCAAGATGCACTTCGTCCTGGATGTAAGCTGAAGGCTCTAGATCCCACTTGCGGTCGGAGAATGAAAATTGCTGTTGGGTTGCCGGATCGAACTGCGTGAGATCGGTAATCTCGTAGCTGAGCGCTTCGTGGACGGGGGTGAAGAGGCTGTCGACTCCCGTTTTCCAGTTGTGATGGCCTTTGTGGCCGGATAAATCAGCTCGCGCGTATCCCTCGCGATAGCCACGCGATTGCGAAACGATCACCGGGGTGGCTGACGGATTCGAAGTGAGATCGGCGCTGGCATCGCGCACGCTTCCTGATAGGCTGAGAAAGAGATTAGGAGAAATGGTGTGCTGGAAGAAAATCTGGCCGCTAGTTTCCTGATTGGTTATGTCCTGGCGCTGGCCCGCCTGCTGCTGTACTAACTCGTTTGGCACCAGGAAACGCACCGCGTTGTGAATGATGGTTATGCGCAGGCGATCACTGCCGGAAAATTCCCGTTCGTAGCCCGTAGAGAAGCCGCCCGCGTTTCCGCGATTGGTGAAGTTTTCTAGCACCGGCGGATCGAGATAGCGATCGGTGTGAAAACCGTTGCCGCTGATGGAGAAACGGTTTTCGCCGAAAGCGTAGGAAAGCGCGGCGGAGCTGCTGATGCTGGAAAAACTGCCGGCGTTTAGATCGAATTGCCCGTGGAGACCATCGGGCACATCTTTCACGGTTGTTACTTCAACCACGCCGCCGAGCTTGCGGCCATATTCAGCGGGAAATGTGGCGGTGAGAACGCGCATGGATTCCACGTCGTCGGCGTCGAACTCTGGCGCGAAGGCGGGAGAGCGATTCTGGGTCATCGGCAATCCATCGAAAATATATTGGACATCATATTCAGAGCCGCGGGGGTGAAGAACGCCGTTGGCTTCATACAACCAGCCGGGTTGCTGATTGACAAGATCGCTGAGGTTGCGGCCGGGCTGCGCGGCCATTTGTTGATCGATCGTTTGTCTGCCGACGGAATAAACTGAGCCGGTGCGGCTGGGATCGACGAGCGTGGCGGAATCGGTGACTTGAATCTGAGTGGCCACGGGAGCGACGCCGAGAGTGACGGGGATGCGGACCGGAACTTCGGAGCGGATGTTCACTAGATTGCTCCACGGCGCAAATCCTTCGGCACTAATGTTGAGACGGTAGACGCCGAAGGGAATGTCCTGCGCGGTGTAGCGGCCGTCCTGGGCGATCTTGAAGGTGCGGTGTAGTTGATTGGCCTCGCTGAGCAATTCGGCGTCGGCGGAAACTGCTGCGCCGGCTGAGTCGTGCACCTCGATGCGCAATTCTCCGCGCACGCGCTGGGCGTGGAGGGCGCTCGCGGTGAGGCAAAGAGTTGCCAGAGCAGTGACGACCAGGTAATGGAGTGGAGAGCGCATCTTTATCGTTGGTGGTAATTAGATTTCGAGCTTTCCCAGTGCCGATCGGTTGCCAACCGACCAAGAAACAAAATCGTCGAGTTGTTGTGCCTTCGCCGCGATGGATTTTTCCCCGCAGCGAGCCCGAACAAGCATTTTTTACGTTAGCACGAAGGGCACCGTGGCTATCGGAGCTAGGAGACATACGGCAACTAAACGGCAACAATTAAAGTACGTGGCCGTTTGCTATATTTCAGCTTTCGGGGTTCGCGGGCTCATAACCGCTGGGGATTATGCGTCGTCTGCTATGCACCATTGGTTTCACCGGGAAAACGGCGGAGGAGTTTTTCGCGCTGCTTCGCGACGCGGGAGTGCAAAGCGTGATTGATGTACGGCAGAATCGCACCGGGCAACTGTCCGCATTCGCCAAACATCCGGACCTGGAGTTTTTCCTGCGGCAGATTGGGAACATTGGATATCGGCATGAACCGTTGCTGGCACCAACGCCAGAGCTGCGAAAGTCCGATCAAGAAGATAAAGACTGGGCTGCTTACGAGGAAAGCTTTTTAAAATTATTGAAGCAGCGCGGTGTGCCGCAGAGTCTCGAGGTGTCCAGTTGGCCGGCTAATATTGCATTGCTGTGTACTGAGCCGGGGCCGGAGAAATGTCACCGCCGGTTGATTGCTGATGTGTTGGCGAAGCATTGGCGCGCGGCGAGCGACGATGTGGAAGTGCGACATCTGGTCTCCAGTAAACGACGTGGGAAGCGGCAGCAGAGCGCGGGATAACCTCATGAGTCCTGATTCAAATTTATCTACCGAAGAAAAATCGTCAGGCAGGGTGCGTGATGGTGTGGCGATTACGGGGTGGGCGGCGGCATTAGGGGCGCGGCGGGTGCTATCGGAAGAAGTGGACAGAGCATTTGGCATGCCCATTGGGAAATTGCGAAGCCGCGCGGGAATTGAGTCTGTGTCGTATGCCGCAGAGGGTGAGACGGAACTAACTCTCGGCACGCAGGCAATGCAGCAGGCGCTTAGTGTCGCTGGATGTCAAGCCAAGGAAATTGACTGGATTATTGCAAGCAGCGAGACGCACGTGGAATATCCCTCGCTGGCGGCGCAACTACATAAACGAGCAAGCGTTCGCGAAAAATGCGGTGTCTTGGATGCCGGAGGCGCTTGCCTGGGACTGCTGAACGCGTTGGCGGTAGCGCAATCTTTTCTGGACAGCGGGCGGGCGCGGAATGTCGCAGTAGTGACCGCGGACGTTCACAGCCGCACGTTGGTACCGGGACGGGTCGCGGGGGAATTTGGGGGTTTGTTTGGCGATGGCGCGAGTGCATTTATTTTGCGGAACAATCGCGAAGCTGAAAAACCGGACGCGTACCGCTTGGGGAAATTTTTGTTTGGGTGCGCGAATAAATACGCGGAAGCAATTTGCGTGGCTGGCGATGAGAAGGGCGGTCTGGCGGTGCGATTCGATGGGGAGGCATTGTCGCGCGCGGCGATTACACGCATGGAGCGCACGCTGGCCGAAGTGGAAAAAACGAGCGGAATTTCTCGTCAGAACGTCGGGGTATTCGCTACGCACCAGCCAAATCCACGGCTTGTGACGTTGCTGGCCAAGCAATGCAACGTGTCGGTGGCGGTTTTTCCGGAAGTGGCGCGCAAGTCGGGAAATCTCGGTTCGTCTACCTGCGGCGTTGCGCTTGATGTCGCGCTTGAGGCCGCTGCAAACAAGCCGGCTTCGGCGCGTAAGCCGATTTTCCTGGCATCACTTGGGCCGGGACTTTTATATGGGGGAGGTTGGCTGACGCCCGGCGCGGTGGCGGAGCTTGCGTAGTAACCCTTATCCCGTTTTAGAATTTCGGGCGACGATACCGAGACAATGAGCTATTCGGTCCGTTGGAGTTCTAATGGCGGGTAGGCCGCGAGTTTTTCCGCCACCGCGCGTATTTCGTCATGAATAAGACCGTTGGTCGCCAGGATGACCGGCCCGCCCAGGCGATATGGCTGGCCAGAAAAGTCGGTGACTTTGCCTCCAGCTTCTTCGATCAGTAAAACACCCGCCGCGGTATCCCAAGGCTTCAATCCAAATTCCCAAAAAGCTTCGAAGCGGCCGGCAGCGACGCTAGCTAAATCGAGCGCGGCGGAACCGTCTCGGCGGACTCCGTGCGAGCGCATGGTGAAATCGCCGTAGTACCTGAGGTTGGGGCTGGCGGTGCGCTTGTGAGTGGGAAAGCCGGTACAAAGCAGGCTAGTGGAGAGTGAAGCGATTTTCGAGGCGTGGATTTTATTACCGTTGAGAGTGGCGCCTTGGCCGCGAGCGGCAGCGAAAAGTTCTTCGTGGATGGGGTTGTAAACCACGGCAGCGAGAAGCGAGTCGTGTTGCGCGAGAGCCAGCGATACGCAAAAGCAGGGATAGCCGTGAGCGAAATTGGTGGTGCCATCGAGGGGATCAACATGCCAGCGGTAGCCGGAAGTGGCTGCGGATTCGTGGCCTCCGCCTTCTTCCGCGGCGATGGCATGGTCGGGGAATAATTTTGTGATGCGCGAGACGATAGCGGCTTCAGAGCGCTTGTCGGCTTGGGTAACCAGGTCAACTTCATCGCCTTTGTAGGAAATTTTCGCGGGGCGCGCAAATTCTTCGCGCAGAATTTGGCCCGCTTCGCGGGCGATCTCGATAGCAGCTTCAGAGCGCTTGTCGGCTTGGGTAACCAGGTCAACTTCATCGCCTTTGTAGGAAATTTTCGCGGGGCGCGCAAATTCTTCGCGCAGAATTTGGCCCGCTTCGCGGGCGATTTCGATAGCAGCTTGCAGATAATTTTCAGGCATCAAAAATTCGAAATAAATTTAGGCGCTAATTTCAGCATCGCTAGTCTATCAGGCGTCTATTCTGCCCGCCGCTATTCTGCCCGCCGCTACTGGGGACCGGTAAGGTAGGTTTTTCGGTGGCGCACCTTGTAATTGTCCAGCACTTTGACCTGGATGCTGCGGTAAGTATTGGCGGGCCCGCGCGGATTGGGATAGTAGCCCAGGCGATATTGGGTGCGCAGCTCGCGGTCAATGCGATCGAAAATGATGTCGAGATCCTGGGCGCTGTCGGGGAAAAAAATCGCGCCGCCGGTGGTATCGGTGATGGTTTCGATGGCGTGTTCGCCGGCGGTGTTGCGGCCGCTTTCGTTCTTCACCGGACGAACGATGATGCTGTAGAGCAAAGTATTGGCGCGCACGGCGGCTTTGCGGGCGGCCTCAAAATCCGAACGGCTGGTCGTTTCGCCACCATCGGTAACCATGATAATGACGCGGCGGCGCTCTTCCTTGCGGTGTTCGAGCGCGTTGGAACCCAGCACCACGGCATCGTAGATGGAGGTGCCCGCGCCATCGGGGATTTTTTGCACGGCACTTTGCAGCACCTTGACGTTCTCGGAGAAGCCCGCGATCTGCCGGACATTTTCATCAAAAGCAAAAACGGACAGGCGGTCTTCAGGGCGCAATACCTGAGCAATGAAATGTGCGGCGGCCTGTTGTTCGAAGGTGATTTCCTTGTGCGCGCTAAGGCTGGCGTCAATCATCAAGGCGATGTCCAGCGGCTGCTTGGTTTCTGATTCAAAAACTTCTATTTTTTGTTGCACGCCTTCTTCAAATATTTGAAAGGCCTCGACGGGCAAGTCTGGAGCTGGGCGATTGTTGTCGTCGAGGACGCTGACGAGCACGTTAACGAGATTGACGCTGACGCGAATACGGCCGCGTTGGTTTTGCTCATCGTTGGGATTGCTATCGCGATTATCTTTATTAACGGGCTCGGGCGGAAGGGTGTTTTCTGGAGTGGTGCTGGTACTCGTGCTTGCTGGGGCGCTCTTCGATTTAGTTTTTCGCGCCCAGGGAGGGCGGTCGGAGCTGTCCTGCGATGCCGCACTGGCGGCCACAAATAACGCCGCAGCGGTGAGGATAGCGAGTTGTTTTACGTTAACTCGGCGGGTCCACATCAGGTGATTAGGATGCAGGTTTCACCGCGGATGTCGCCGAAGGTACGGGCGGCAATTCTCCATCGGCCCACACGAAGCCGTCTTCGAAGTATTCTTTTTTCCAGATAGGCACAGTGCGCTTGAGGGTGTCGATGGCGTAGCGGCAGGCATCGAAGGCGGCGGCGCGGTGGGCGGCGCTTACCGCGATGCACACGCTGGTTTCTCCAATTTCGAGGCGGCCGAGGCGGTGGACCATGGCGACGCGATGGATGGAAAACTGACTGTGTAGATGGGCGGCGATCTCCTGAATTTTGGCCAGGGCCATAGGCTCGTACGCTTCGTACTCAAGGTAGAGGGTGCGGCGGTTTTTGGAATGGTCGCGGACGAACCCGTCAAAGATAACGATGGCGCCGTCTGCGTTGCCGCGAACACAACCTTCCAAAGCAACTGGGTCTATGGGCTCGTGAACCAGCGCTGTGATATCGGTGGAGGGGGAGGCCATGGGTATACTTCAGCCACCGCTTACAGGGGGGAGAAAGGCAACTTCATCGCCGGTGTGAAGAAGGGTGTTCCACGAAGCGAACTCCTGGTTGCAAGAGGCGACTAGGGAAGAGCGATACTGTTGGAGTTCGGGATAGTGGCTGGCGTAGTGGGCAAAAAGCGATTCGATGTCGGCCTCTGCCGGAAGGTCTATGGATTCCTGGGTGCGCCCGGCGATCTCTTTCAGGCGGCCGAAAAACAGAACCTTGACGCGGACGGATTGGGAAACGGAAGGCACGAGACGATTGTAACCTGCGCGCAGAGTTGGGACTAGTGGTTGGCTCAGGGTTGAACGATTCTTGTATTGGTCCCGCGGGCAAGAGTTGAGATACAACGAAAGCAATTTCACTGAGGACAAGATGAACATCTTAATGACCGGGGCGAATGGGCTGGTGGGCACGGCGCTGGTAAAAACTTTTACGGCCGAGGGACACACGATTTACCGATTGAGGCGGGCGGAAACTCCCAAGTCTAGCGCGAAAGAACCTAGGGTTTTTGATGTGCCATGGAATCCGACGAGCGGCGAAATCGGCGGTTCTGTTGGCTCGGGCTCGCCGCTTCAAGCTCCGACTGCTGTGGATAGTGTGATCAATCTCGCAGGAGCGCCGATCGTGGGCGGCCGGTGGACGAAAGATCGCAAGGCGCTGCTGCGATCAAGTCGAATCGACACTACATGCGGACTGGTGAGTGCAATCGCAAAAATGGATAAGCGACCGCAGGTGTTGATTTCGGCGTCGGCCATTGGTTACTACGGTAATCGCGGCGACGAAGTGGTGACTGAGGAGAGCGCGCCGGGGACGGATTTCCTCGCGGAGCTTGCGAAGGAATGGGAAAACGAAGCGGTCAAAGCTGAGAAATTTGGGGTGCGCGTTGTGTGGCTTCGGTTTGGAATTATTCTGGCAAAGGGGGGTGGTGCGCTGCCGAAGATGATGCTGCCGTTTAAATATGGATTGGGCGGGAAGCTGGGATCAGGACGGCAGTGGACGTCCTGGATCGTATTGCAAGACGTTGTGGCGATAATCGATGCAGCGCTGCGAAACGGCAGTTGGAAGGGTCCGATAAATATTGTTGCGCCGCAACCCATGCGTAACGCTGATTTCACAAAATCGCTAGCGAAGGTTATGCATCGCCCAGCGATCTTTGCCGCGCCAGCATTTGCGCTACGGCTGGCGATGGGCGAGATGGCGGAGACGTTGTTAGGAGGAGTACGCGTGACGCCGCAAGTGTTGGAGCGGCAGGGTTACCGATTTCTTTATGCAAATCTGGATGAGGCGTTGAAGGCGATTCTTGGATGATGGCCGCGCGTTGTAGAGTGATTGAGAAGTTCATTTCAAATCGGAACGATTCCCACGCGACCAGTTCCGAATCGGTACGACTCTTATGTTTGATGCAAAGTAGAAAGAGTAAAGCAATAGACGAGCTTTCTGCTTGCCCCGACGCAAGCTCTTGATTGTAAAACTGAACGTGTAAACCAAAACAGTGCGTGTATTGCTGCTGGCCGTTTCGACTGCATTGCCTTATGGCATGCGGCCCTTCCCGCGACGCGGTTGGAAATATTTTTTGGCCCAGCGGCTGACTCTCTATTCGCTTCTGGCCGGAGAAGAAGTTTATTTATTTTTGTGGGGGAAGCCTGGAGAGGCTTACCGGGTGCTGGGCTGGGCGCAGGGAACATTCCGGATTATTCGCGACGCACGCACTGGAACAGAAAAGATTACGCAGGAGTCTTCCTCGGCGAATTTTGATCAACGCACTCTCCAGTTTCACGGTGATGGCATTCGTGGCATGGCGGTACCTGTGTTTCAGGAAAAATTGCGGCAGGCCTTGGGGCGTGGCCTTCCGCGAGAGCATTAAAACGGATTAGAGCGTTGTGCTGGTTAGCGCGGCGACGATACTGTCTCAGCCGCGCCTTTGCTGAGGGTGTGTTTGCGACGGCTACGGGAAATTCAACTGATAAATGAGTGACGAAACGTGCGTGGATTCGTACGAAGATTTGCGAGACGGCGAAGATGAAAAAGGGAATTAAACCGGGAATTAAAAATGCTTGCGCATGCGTGCTGACGTTTTTTTATGCAGCGTGGGGCGCTACGGGCGCGAGCGGCTATGCGTTCAATGAAATTGTGCCGGACGTGCGCCAACCCGCTTCCATTTCAGGAGGGTCGGCTTGTCCGGCGCGCTCGCATATTCGCGCCGTGGCCGCGGCCCGGGCCGTTCAATGGAGCACAGTGTTGGGTACAAATCCGCTGACTATTATTACGCAGGATCAGACGCCGAATGGACGGCCGGCCGAGATCGAGCAGGTAATCACGCAATCCGCAGGTGTGTGGTCGGGGGTCAACGGAAGCACATTGCATTCCGTTTCGGCCAGCGTTACAAGCACAACGGCACAAAATGCTTGCGGCCCGGATGGAGTCAACTCCATCTGCTTCAACCAGGCAGACCTGGCGTTCACGCGGGTGATCACCGCGGATCGCGTTGGGGTGCAATTCGGATCCGGAGCACCGTCGAGTGAAGTTGGAGAAATTCTGGATGCGGATATTTATTTTAATCCAAGCGATTCGCGCACGAGTTACGCGACACCACTGGCGTTGAATGCAACACCGGCGGCTTATGATATGGCCTCGATCCTGACGCACGAGATGGGGCACGCATTAGGCTTCAGCCATTCGGCGGTGTGGAGCGCGATGATGTTTCCGTTTGCGCCTACCGTGGGGACATTCAGCGGCACTCGCCCATCGCAGGGGCAGCCGGACGCTCCATTGGGGGAAGACGACCGCACCGGGTTGCGGGTTTTATATCCGGAACCTGCGGACACGTTACACGTTGGCGCGATTCGCGGGCGCATATTGAACGCCAATCCGTTATCACTGCCGGCATCGCCGCCTGGCGTTACCGGCGTGTTTGGTTCGCATGTAGTCGCGGTAGATGCCGCGAGCGGAGCGGTTGTCGGCGCCACTGTTGGCGGGTGGAGCTGCAACGGGCCGGGCCCGGCGCAGTTTGACGGCAGCTATGCGATTGAGCGGTTAGCGACGGGGAGCAGTTATCTGATTTATGCCGAGCCGCTGAATGGCGCGGTCGATCCATCGGAGATTAGTAATGCCACGGCATCGCTATGCCGCAATTCCACCAGCGACCCGGGATGACCGTCGTTGCAAGGGTGTGTCGCGCCGCCGGTAGATGTCAGCTTTACGGTGCGGACGCAGCCTGGGCCATAAGGAGCAAGCGAGAGAAGGCTCCGGCACGGCCATTCATGCGCATCGCAAATCACCGGAGGCACTCTTCTGAGTGGCGTTTTTTCAATGGCAAATTTTAACCGACGGGATACGTGAAATCGCAGTTCGGGAAATTTGACGGTCCCGAGCGGAACTTATCGCGCAATTCCGCAACGAATCCGGGCGTGGGCGTCGTAGCAAGTGGTGTGTCGTGCCGACGCGGATGTCAGCCTTACCGGATTGGCTACTTGAATTGTTGCTCAGAGTAGAGCTTTTTGATGGCAGCGCCGATGGTGGAACCCCAGACGGGGGCGGGGAATTTTTTTAGATTATCGGGAATTACATATCGATCCGCGGCGTCGTCGGCGGGCACGCCGGCTTTATGCATTTTTTCAGCCTGCGCGGCCAAATCGTCGAAAATATTTGTGAGCGCGGTAACGCCGTCTTGCCCGCAAATCTGGCCGTGGCCCGGGATGAACAAGGTGTCTTTATCCCAGGAAGAAAATGTTCGCAGCGTGGCACGCCAGCCGGAAACGGTGGCTTGCTCATCGAAGCAATAAGGATAGGAGCCGCTGAAAAGGAGGTCGCCGGCATACACCACGTGCTGATCCGGAACGCGCACAATTAAATCCGTGCCGGAGTGCCCTGGGAAATTTTGGATCGTGGCCGTGAGACCGCCTAGGTCGATGGTCATAGGCAATTTGGTGGGATCAAGGGGATGATTCGGCAGGGCAAGAATATTTCCGTTCACCAGGGTATAAATATGGTCCAGCATGGTGACGTCGCTTTGCGCATGCTGCCTTTGAAGGTCGGTTTTGGCATCTTTCACGCGAGTTTCGAGTGGGGCGAGCACGGCCGATTTTTCAGCGCCCTGCAAAGGGCCGTAAGTGTCCACCATGCGGCGCGCGACCGCGGCATGAGCCCAGACGGGGATGTTGTTTGCTCCATAAAAGGAATTGCCGCTGGAATGATCGAAGTGATAGTGCGTATCGAGCGCAGCTTTTACCGGCACCTGACTCAGGCTACGGAAAACATCCATCTGGAACGCAGCTCCCTCGGGGCTGACAAAGCCCTCAACGAAAAGTGCGCTGTCTTTACCGGCAAGAAAGCCGCCATTGCACATGGTCTGCAGGCCTTTGGAGGGATCAGAAATTGTGGCGTAGAGACCGTTGCCGACTCTTCTGACCGACGCGAAGCCCTTGTCAGCGACTACAGTCTGGGATAAGCGCGAATCGTTTTGCAGCGCGGCAAGCGAAGGCCGCAACGGAAGCAAGTTCGCTACGGTGTGCAGCGCGGCGAAAGACGAAGTGCCGGCGACAAAGGCGCGACGCGAGAAACGTTGAGAGTATGCAGTCATCTTTATCTCCAATCGTCGAGGGAATCAGATCGGCCTGGCATTTTGCTGCCGCGCCGAACCTGCGGGAAGTGCGTTAGTGGAACCTGGAGGCAGCGTTCCCCATGAATCAAGCTTTATTTCCCGTAGAATTTACTACACAAGCTGACGGAGTTATAACGCCGCTGCGTTCCCTTGGGGGAAAAGGGGATATACCGGGATGGTTAAAATCGTTTCCGTTCTAGGGCTCGCGCTATTTTTGGTTACGCCAGCGGGTAACTCACAGATTCCCTGCGATCGCAACGATCCTGAGTGCATACCTCCTAATCCCGAGATGCGGCGCCAGGAAGTCGTGAATCTCGAGCATGAGACGGCGCGCGCGATCATGCAGAATAACGGAACATTTTTCAGGCGCGTGTACAGTGACGACTTCTCCGGAACTTTGTCGCATGGAGAAATGGTAGACAAGAATAATTTGATCAATGAAGTGCAAAATGGAGGAACAAAATATGAATCTTTCAATGCCTCGGATATTCAGGTGCGATTCTTTCAGGAAACCGCGGTAGCCACTTGCTTGTGGACCTCGCGAGCAATTTTCAAAGGCCAGCAAATCGAAACGCAGATGCGCGTAATGCATGTGTACATTAATGGTCCTCGCGGATGGCACGTGGTGGCGGGCCAAAACACGCCCTTGCCGCCGTACACCGCGCACCCACTGTAAATATTTATTCGCGGCGCGCCGGCAATCGTGACCGCTCACAAGGTCAGAAGGCTTGACTCCTGAACAGGTCGAATAAGCTCTCACGGATGATGGAGAAGGATGTGTAAGGGTCGTCTTTCTCCCGCGGCAACTGCTATTACTGCGCTTTAATTTTTTTTCTCTTTGCTGGACTTTTGATCCGCAATCCAGGCGGTCACGCGTACGTCGAGCACATCCAGGGGCAGCGCTCCTCCGTTCAAGATTTCATCGTGGAAGGCACGGATGTCGTAACGAGTTCCAGGCTTGTTCTTGGCAAGCTCACGCAGTTTCAGAATTTCTAGTTGACCGAATTTGTAGGCCAACGCCTGTCCCGGTACCGCGATGTAACGATCGGTTTCGGCCTGCAGGTCGGGTTCATCGTCGGAGGTATGTTCGTGGAAGAAATCGATCATCTGCTGGCGGGTCCAATGTTTGTAATGCACGCCGGTATCGAGGACCAGGCGCACGGCTCGCAACATTTCTTCCGACAAGTGCCCGTAGTAGGAATAAGGATCCTTGTAAAAGCCTATGTCTTTGCAAGCCTCTCCGCGTATAACGCCCAGCCTTCCACATAGGCGATGTATCCAGCCTGCTGGCGGAATATCGGCAGATCAGGAAGGGTTTGGGCTATGGAGATTTGCATATGGTGTTCCGGAACACCTTCGTGGTAGGCGGTAGATTCAACGGTCGTGAGGGTACGATTCTGGTAATCGCTGGTGTTAACGTACACGACGCCGGGGCGCGAGCCGTCGGGAGTTCCTTGTAGATAGTCGGCGCCGGCGGCTTCTTTTTCCCTAAACGCCTGCATGGGGCGAACTTCGACGGGCGCCTTGGGCAACAAGCCAAAAAGTTTTGGCAATTCCGGCTGCATTTGCGCGATGTAGCCTTTGTACGCTTCGACCAATTGATCGCGGGACGTCGGGATAAGCTTGGGATTTGTTTTCAGTGAAGCTCGAAAGGTTTTTAGATCGGCGAATCCGAGTTTCTTGGCGATGGAAAGTTGTTCGGTTTCTATGCGAGCCACTTCCTTCAGGCCGAGTTGGTGCCTCCGGATCCATCTTGGTGGTGGATTGGCGGACCACGAAGCGATACAGCGCGTCTCCATTTGGCGATGACCAGAGGCCCGGTTCTGTTCGGCCCTTGGGGGCGTACTCCTTGGCCAGAAAATCGCCGAGTTTGTTGTAGGCTGGACGCACCTCTGTGTTCACGGCGGTGATGATGGCGTCGTGCAGGGGCTGGCGATCCGCTTGGGGCACGGCTTCGGGAATTTTTGCGGCTGGCTGCCCGAAGGCCTTGGCTTCTCCTTCCGGATCGGCGATGGACTTACATTGGGTTACCGTTTTCTCCAGCAGGAAACGCGGTTATCTTTTTCGCCCTGCTGCAGGACCTCAGTCAGTTGGCTAACCAATACCGGCACCTTGTGCAGGCGCGCGAGGTAGTCGTCGTAATGTTTCGTTGAGTCGATAGGCACGAGAGCGACGAACTGTGCAAGCTGCAGATGCGCTCCGAAAAACTGATTGATGGGCATTTCATAGATTTTCAGCTCAATGCTTTCAAGCGTTTCCTTCAGGTTGCGGACCATCAGGGATTGATTGAGCTTTTCTTGCTCGGGAAAACCGGTGGTATCGATGGCATTAAAGCGCGCCAGCCATTTTCCAACGTCTTGTTTTTGTTGCTGGACATGCGCGAGCGACAAATCACTCCAGCGATCGTTGTAACGGTAGTCGCCCAAGGCGGTGGCCGATTCGGGACTTTCGCGCATCTCGTATTCCCATTCATCTGCGATTAATTGCTTCAATTCTTTGCGGCGATCATCCACGGACTTGAGGTCGTTGTTTTTTCCTTGTGCGAAGGAAGTTACCGCAAGGAAGACCCCCAAAAAAATTATGGAAGTGCTGCGTCGAAGCAAACGCCTTGTTGCGAACAAGAATTTAACCTCCTAGGAGTTGAAACGGGACTGCATGTGTCGATATACGAATGGCAGTGTTGCGCAACGGCATTCTACGTACGTATTTGTCAGGCGTCGCGTCGCGTAGAAGTAGCGTTGACTGAGCGGCGTTGACCTGCAAATGAACGGATGTTACGCTCCCGCGACACTCATCGAACCGCATGCGCGCTGTCGATCTGATCCGAAAAAAACGCGACTCCGGCGAACATTCCCGCGAAGAAATCGAGTTTTTGATTTCCGGGTATACGCGCGGAGAAATTCCCGATTACCAGATAGCCGCATGGTTGATGTCGGCCTGGATTCGCGGGTTGAGCCGCGCCGAGACGACCGCGCTTACACAAGCGATGCTGTCCTCCGGGGAAGTGCTGGATCTTTCCGGCCTGCCCGGTAAAAAAGTCGATAAACATTCCACCGGCGGAGTGGGCGACAAAACTTCGTTGATACTCGCGCCGATCGTGGCGGCGGGCGGGCTGATCGTCCCCATGCTGAGCGGGCGCGGACTCGGGCATACCGGCGGCACACTGGATAAACTCGAATCGATTCCCGGATTCAATACGAATTTGTCGTTGAAGGATTTTCACCAAGTGCTGGGCGAGTGTGGCATGGCGTTGATCGGGCAGACAGCGGAAATCGCTCCCGCGGATAAAAAGATTTATGCGTTGCGCGACGCTACTTCGACGGTGGAAAACACCGGGCTAATTTGCGCTTCGATCATGAGCAAGAAACTTGCGGAAGGATTGGACGCACTGGTTCTGGACGTCAAAACTGGTTCAGGCGCGTTTATGAAGCGAGAAGAAGATGCGGTGGGGCTTGCAGAACTGATGGTTGACGCTGGGCAGAATATGGGCAAGCAAATGGTGGCCTTGATCACAGATATGGACCAACCGTTGGGACGCGCGGCGGGGCACGCTAACGAAATTGTGGAATGCATCGAGGTGCTGAACGGCGGCGGGCCTGCGGATGTTCGCGAACTCAGCGTGGAGCTTTCGGCGTGGATGTTTTATCTGGGAGAAAAGACAAAAAGCGTTGAGGAAGGGCGAAAACTTGCAGAGCGCATGATTTCGAGCGGCGAGGCGCGCGAGAAATTCAGGCAATGCATTCGACTGCAAGGAGGCGACGAGCGCGTTATCGAGGAGCCCGATTTGTTGCCTAAGGCGGCTTCCGATGCAGATGTGGAAAGCGGCGCAAGGGGAACGATCGTGAGTACAAACTGTGAGCGGTTTGGCATCGCGTTGGCCATGTTAGGCGGGGGGCGCGAAACTAAAGAAGACCGGATCGACCATGCCGTGGGCCTCGAATTTCACAAAAGGGTCGGCGAGCGCGTAGAAAAAGGCGAACCTCTGGCTACAATTCATTACAATAGCGACGCCAAGCTGGCGGAAGCCACGCGTATGGTGGCGGACAGCTTTGTGATCGAGCAAGACAATGGCGGGCAAGCAAGAGTGCCAAGGACATTGATACGCCGAATCATCGGCTCGTAAAGTCGGGGCATATAGTTCGGGTAGGCGATCGTAGAAATTCCTCGCCGATCGCAGCGTGGGAAATGGGTGTAAAGGATGGGAAGATTCGCAGGGATTTTGGGGCTGGCCACCATGCTCGGGCTAGCCTATATTTTTTCCACTGATCGAAAAGCTATCCGCTTAAAAACAGTGCTGTGGGGATTTGGGTTGCAATTATGTTTTGCGATTTTTGTTTTGCGCTTTGAAGCAGGGCGCAGGATTTTTCAGTTTCTCGGATACTACGTTAATTTGCTATTGAGCTACGCTTTTGTCGGTTCGCAATTTGTTTTTGGCGAGCTGGGACTGAAAGATTCGCCGGAACATTTTATTTTTGCTTTCCAGGTCTTGCCTACCATCATTTTTATCGCGGCATTTTTTGCTTTGCTCTACCACATCGGGGTGATGCAGTTGCTGATTCGCGGCGCAGCGTGGATCATGACCCGGGTGATGGGCGCGAGCGGGGCCGAGTCCTTGAATGTGGCGGCCAGTATTTTCATGGGACAAACGGAAGCGCCGCTCACGATCCGGCCGTTTCTGAACCGCCTGACCAGATCGGAATTAATGTGCGTAATGACCAGCGGCATGGCGCATGTCTCCGGCGGGATTATGGCCGCGTACATCGCGTTTGGGATTAAAGCGGAGCATTTGCTGGCGGCGGTGATCATGACCGCGCCAGGAACTTTGCTGATGGCCAAGATGCTGGTGCCGGAAACGGAAGTGCCGCTGACGGCGGGCCGCGTGGAGATGCCGGAAATGGAGAAGGAAGCAAATTTTCTGGGCGCGATTTCGCGTGGCACGGTGGACGGTTTGCATCTGGCGCTGAATGTCGGGGCCATGTTGATTTCCTTTCTGGCGATGCTGGCGCTGGTCAACGCGATCATGGGTGGCACGCATAATTGGCTGGCGGCGCACCATGTGGGATGGTTTCCATCCAGCTTGCAGCAGGTTTTTGGCTGGGTTTTTGCTCCAGTGGCCTGGGTGATCGGCGTTCCGTGGCGCGACTGCGCGACCATCGGCAATCTGCTGGGCACGCGCATGGTCGTGAACGAGGTGGTGGCCTTCCAGCAACTCGGCACAATGCAGGGCACGCTCGATCCCCGGTCGTTTACCATCGCAACATTTGCGTTGTGCGGCTTTGCGAATTTCAGTTCGGTGGGAATTCAGATCGGCGGAATTGGAGCGCTGGCGCCCGATCAACGGGGCAATCTTGCCAGACTGGGCATACGCGCGATGTTGGCGGGCACCATGGCAAACCTCATGTCTGCTTCCTTCGTTGGAATTCTCACATGATGCACGGTGAAGAACGGTTGGCGGAGGAGCGCGGCCCACGCACAAGTGAAGCGGCGCAAAAATCTGCTGCTTTGGGCTCTAGCTCCGTCGAGTCCGACGAATATGACCGCGCTGAGGCTGCCGCGCAATTTATTTTTTCACGCACCGAGCTGCGTCCAAAGATAGCTTTGGTGTTGGGGTCCGGGCTGGGGCCGTTCGCCGATGAGTTTACTGACGCCACAAAAATTCCTTACGCGGAGATTCCGCACTTCCCGCGATCGACGGCGATTGGTCACGCCGGACAATTGGTGATTGGAACTGTGGACGGCGTCGCCGTCGCGGGGATGCAGGGGCGCGTACATTTGTATGAAGGCTATTCGGTGAAGGAAGTGACTTTCCCGATTCGCGTGTTTGCGCGCATGGGAGTGAAAGCGGTAATTCTTACCAATGCGGCCGGCGGAATCAAGTTCACACAAGGGCGTTTGGTGGTAATCAGCGACCACATTAATTTGCAGGGCGTGAATCCATTGACGGGATTCAACGATGAACGGTTCGGGCCGCGTTTTCCGGACATGTCGAACGCGTACGACAAAAGATTTCGCGAGATCGCGGTGGGACAAGGTAACCGTTTGGGTATTGGGATCGATGAAGGCGTTTATGCCGCGCTTGCCGGACCGAGTTATGAAACGCCGGTGGAAATTCGTTATTTGCGTGCCATTGGCGCCGACTTGGTAGGCATGTCCACCGTGCCGGAAGTGATTGCCGCGCGACACTCCGAACTGCGGGTGCTGGGGATTTCGTGCGTTACCAATGCCGCGGCCGGGATTCTGAATCAACCGCTGAACCACCGGGAAGTTTTGGAGACGGCAGCGCTTGTAAAAGGCGATTTTGTGGCGCTGTTGAAAGCGGTGTTGCCGAGAATTGCGGAAGCCATCGGCTGAGCATTTACATTACAGCGAATAAGCTTGGGAGCTTAAGCGTGACGGAAAAAGATTTACTGATGGAGGCCGCTAAGCAAGCAAGAGAGAATGCGCACGCGCCGTACTCCAATTTTCGTGTGGGCGCAGCTCTGCGCAGCGCTTCAGGAAGAATTTTTGGGGGCTGTAATGTGGAAAATGCCACATATGGGCTTACCATGTGCGCCGAGCGCGTAGCCATTTTCAAAGCGGTCAGCGAAGGCGAGCACGGTTTTAGTGCTATCGCAGTGGTTACCGACACCGAGGTGCTTACGCCACCTTGCGGTGCGTGCCGGCAATTGATATGGGAATTTTGCGGGGACATTCCGGTGAGCATGGCAAACCTGAAGGGCAAAATTGAAGTAATGCAGATGCGAGAATTATTTCCGAGACCCTTCGACGATTCGAATTTGTGAAACCGGCTTCGAAGATATTCCCGCAGCTCCGGAGCAGAACAGTGCGACAACCAAAAATAATGCTTACCGTGCGGCCAGCGCTCTTACTGTTATTGGGAGCATCGTTTTCCGCCTTGCAGGGCTTCGCCCAAGTGTCCAATACCGGTAACAAAGAAAAGATAGATCTGCTCATCAACGGAGGCACAATCGTCACCATGGATGGCGACCGGCTAATCCTTGAAGATGGCGCGGTCGCGGTGAAGGGCGATGTGATCAGCGCCATCGGTTTCAGAACTGACCTGGAAAAAAAATATACGCCCGACCAAACCATCGATGCGCGCGGGAAGCTGGTGCTTCCGGGATTTATCAATGGGCACACACATGTTCCTATGACGCTTTTTCGGGGCCTGCACGATGACGTGACGCTGGACGAGTGGCTGCACAAATATATTTTTCCGGCGGAAGCCAAAAACGTTACCGAAGAATTTGTGCGCTGGGGCACACGATTGGCGGCGGCAGAGCAAATTCGCGGTGGCATAACCACTTTTGCGGACATGTACTACTTCGAAGATGCGGTTGCGGAGGAGACTAAAAAGGCCGGCATGCGCGGCGTGCTGGGGGAAACGTTTATTGATTTTCCCGCGCCGGATAATAAGGACGAATCGGAGATGCTGGCGTACACGGAAAAATTTCTGAAGCGATGGCAGAATGATCCGCTGATCCACGCGGCGCCCGCTCCACATTCCATCTACACCTGTTCGCAAAAGACTTTGCAAGACGCTGCCGCGCTGGCCCGAAAATACCATGCGCCAATTTTGATTCACGTAGCGGAGATGAAAAAAGAGCTGGACGACCGCCGGGCGCAAAACGGCACAACGCCGGTGCAATACCTGGATAAAATCGGAATACTGGGGCCCGACGTGGTGGCCGCGCATTGCATTTTCGTGGATGACACGGACCGCAAGCTGCTGGCGGAGAAGCAGGTGGGCTGCGTACATAATCCTTCGAGCAACATGATGCTGGCGAGCGGAGTATCGCCGGTGCCCGAATTGCGCACCGCAGGGGTAGCCGTGGGACTGGGCACGGATGGGCCTGCGGGCAGCAACAACGATCTCGACTTGATGGAGGAGATGGACCTGGCCGCCAAGCTTCAGAAGATTACCAAAATGAATCCGCTGGCTTTGGGAGCGAAGGCAGTTGTGGAAATGGCCACCATTGACGGCGCGAAGGCGTTGCACATGGAAAAGGAAATAGGTTCGCTGGAGGCCGGCAAAAAAGCCGACGTTATTGTGATTAGCTTGAACGAACCCAACGCCGTTCCTATGTACGACGTGTATGCGCAGCTGGCCTATGCGTTGAAGGGGAGCGATGTGGAGACGGTGGTCATTGGAGGGCGCGTGGTCATGCGCGAGCACCAAGTATTAACGGTCAAGGAAGACGAAGTCTTCGCGAAGGCGCGCGAGTATCAGAAGAAAGTCGCGGCTTCCCTGAAATAGGGATTGAGGTGTCAGGATGTCCTCAGCCGCAGTTGAAGGAGGAGGGCGCTTCGAGGCTGGGATTCATGTGATTCCACGTTACATGACCCACCCTCAAAAAGCCTGAGGGTGGGCCACCCTCCGCGTTCGTGACGACCTACGCAATCAGCAAAACCCATTAACCTCCCGATAGTAAAAGCCTGTCGAAAATTGTAGGGTGCATTTTTGGCCGCCGACGCGAGCATACTCGCTACTCGCGAGCCGGATATCGGGAGCGCTTTATGCAAGATGGATCAACAAGTGTGGTTGAGATTGCCGTGGAATGTCCCAAATGCCGCCAGGAAAACGCAGTACGCGTAGCAACAGGGAATGACATCGACAGCTTGCGCAAGTCGATCGTGTGCGCTTACTGCCAGAACCCCTGGATTGAATTTCTTCCCGGGCAGATCATCGCCGGGCCGTTCATGCATCCCAAGCGGAAATCATCGGGAGCGGAGTAGGTTGGTCGGCGCTGTCGCGCTAGTCTGCTCGTGGCGTGGGGTGAAAAAGCCAGGTGGGTTCGATCTTATGTATATGAACGATGTTGGCCTTGGAATCAATCGTACCGGTAACGAACACGGCCTTCCCTGCAAAATTTCTAGCTTCTTTTTGATCATCGAGTGAATAAACGATCCCGTGGTGGTCTTCCTTAAAGATGAATTTTCCTGACCTGCGGGAAATCTTCCCGGCTAACGTGCGTACATCAAGGTGCAATTCACTCTGCAGGAGTTCTGGAACATTGCTGGAAACCGTGCGGGGGTGATCCACGATCACCAGAACGGCCCCGACCACCGGCAGCGCTGAGGCGAGTAGCACGGTCCCCAGCGTGGTTAGTTGTATGCTTCGCATTTCGTTCACCAAAATTGGAGCTTCTTGCGGTCACCTGAGGTCGGGTTGGGGTGACGTTACCGGGTGGCTGAGAAATAAGGAGCATTTGGAACGCCAAAAATGATGCTCAAGTTAACGCGCACGGTTAGAGAGGTTTACGGCAGGCATTGGCGCTTTGGTGACCTTGCGGGGAGGAAAAATTTACCGGCTTCGAAGGGCGCTCCGCTGAAAACGCGGGTCAGTGAAGTTGGGCGTAGGTGTCGTAACTGGTGGCGATAGCGCGAACTTCAGCAAGCGTTTGATCTCGCAGCAGCACGCCATCTTCGAGGACCGTTTCGAGCGCGTTCGAACCGCAGGCCGGGCTTTCGGGCAGAGACTCGCCTTCGAGGACCTCCACGGTGGCAAAATCCTTACCGTTGTGAACCAGATTAAAGCGGCCGCCCTTGCTGGCCTTGCTGGGATCCGTTTTTGGATTTTTGTACACGTTTTGCCATTTTCCGTGGCGATCGATGGCCGAACACTTCAAGGCAAACGTCAAAGTATCGCGATTCACTTGCTGGAGAAGCGCGCCACCCATTCCATAGCTCCAAATATCCTGCGACCAGCCGCGGCGGGTCAACTGCGCGGTAATATTTTGTATGGTGTAAAAATTTACGCCATCGCCCTGAATGAAGCGCACGCAGGGCACGGTGGTCTTCCAGCCTTTGCTGTTCACTTCGTAACCGAATACTTCGCTGACAATTTTGAATAGCTCTTCCAGAACGGTTACCGCGTCACCCGAATCAGGACGAATAATTAATGTTCCGTTGCGGTGCAGCACTTTTTCTCGCAGTTTGCCACCCCACAAGTTTCGCACCGCGTTGTAAATGTCGTAGGAATCGCTGACGCAAGCGACGAGGCCTTCGGGGCAGTTTTCAAGAATATTCGCGTAGGCATCGAGTTCGTGCTCTTCGCCCCAGGAGGTAATAGTGGAATGTTCGGACGCCGGAATGCTGTAGCCCGCGCAATCGAGTGGTTTTTCGCACATCAGGTCCGCGGAGTAAAACTGATTTAACAACTGGATGGCGGCCAAGGTGTCTGTGCCAAAGAAATTCAGCAGATGCGCAGCGCCTCCGATGGCTGCGGATTCCTTGGAGGAAACGCCCCGAAACCCAAAATCATGAAGTTTGAAAGGAAGCAGCGCGGGGTCGCCGGTACGAACGAGGGCTTTGCCGATCACTTGTTTGATAGCTCGCGAGAGGGTGGCCACGGTAATGGGATACCAGACCTGCAGCAGCATGGTTTCCGCCCAATTGGTAAGCCAATAAAACTCGGGGTCGGTATTCTCTATGGTGATCAGCGCGTTGTGGCTTTTGACCACCGTGCCTTCTTTGACAGCGCGAATGCGCAAAGGCAGGCGGCCGCCGTGCTTGGCGTAAAGAGATTTGAAGCCCTCAAAGTTGAACGATTTGGGATGCCCCTGAAAATGAGCATGAGCGATGCGGCGTGCCTCTTCCACATCCTGCATGGTGAAAACCTGGCCAGCAAAATTGGATTTCACGATGTATTGCAGCATGGCCATCAGGGTTTCGTCGAACATGCCGCCGCGAGATTCGACATAGGAATAAATGTGGCGCGTATCCGGCGGGTACTGCCACCAGTGGGTCAGTTTGTAGGAATCGGTGTTGAGAATCGGATTCAGGCGCAGCGACTGCATCGAAACTCCTCGCCGGAAGTAAATAGAAAGCGGAAGCAAGCCAAGCTAAGCTTTGCTTGAGGGGCGCGCAGGCGCAGTTCGGATGAAGGGTTGACTGGCACTGATATGAGAATAGCAAAGAACACGCTCAAAACAGCTGTGCTGGCAGGGCTGCTGTTGCCCGCGAGCCTGAGAGGCGCCGCGGTGAGCGCACATTGTAGCGGCGGCGTGGAATTGAGGCTGAGTGCTCCGCAAGCAAGCCAGGGGAGCCTGATTCTGGCGCAAATTCGCAGCCAAAAATCGTTGCGCGAAGTTACGGGAAAGTGGAATGAGCGGAACGTGTATTTTTGGGACGGCGGTTCAGCGGCGGCGACGCGCCGCGGCATCAACACCCATCAGCATGAGGCTTTATTGGGCGTGGACTTAGAGAAGGCTCCCGGAGATTACGAATTGTCTGTATCAGCTATAGCGGAGAACGGGGAGCGCGCTGAATGCAGCGCGACATTAGCCGTGAGGGCCGGCAAGTTCGCGACGGAAAGCCTCACGGTACAGAAGCAATTCGTAGAACCCAATGAGCAACAGGCGCAACGCGCCATCGCGGAACAGGAAAAATTGCGGCGGATTTTTGATCACATTACGCCGGAGAAATTGTGGCATGGGCCGTTCCGTACGCCGCTAACTGGGGTGCGCGGAACAAATTTCGGGAAGCGCCGCATCCTTAATGGACAGCCGCGTTCGCCGCACACGGGGGCGGATTTTCCGGCTCCCACGGGCACACCCATTCACGCGACGCAAAGCGGCCGCGTGGTGCTGGCCGAGGAGCTATATTTCTCGGGGAATACCGTCATCATCGATCACGGGCTGGGGATTTATTCGTTGTACGGCCACTTATCCGCTACTGACGTGGCCGTGGGAGATGACGTGAAAGCCGGTGCGGTGATTGGAAAGGTGGGCGCCACCGGGCGGGTTACCGGGCCGCACTTGCACTGGGGGGTGACGGTGAATAAAGCGAGAGTCAATCCTATCCAGCTGGTCGCCCAGACAGTTATCCGATAGGCGGTATGAATGCTGAAATTCAACAGTGTGGCGGCGGTGCTTGATATGTTCATATGGTACCGACTGGCTATTGTCAGTGTAAAGGTGCTGAAGCAAAGTAAGAACTTTGGTGGAGAACTTTGATGATCACGGATCAAGGCTTAATACATGTCCCTGCTGCACTTTCGATTTAAAGAGCGGCGCCGTACGGTACGTGTGGCGATCACCATGAGGCTAACTGTGCGTTGGGAAGCGCCTTCCGGGAATGTATTTGCAGTCAAAACCCAGTCGCAGTCTGTGAGCCAGGGCGGCGGCTTGTGCGTTCTGGAAGAGCCAGTGGCGGTTGGGCAGGTATTAGAAATCATCAACGAAAATAGCTGCGAATCCGTGGAGGCCAAAGTCGTAAGCGTTCGCAAGGCTCGCGACGGCAAGACCTACGTGGGATTTGAATTCGTCGAGGCCAATTCGAACTTCTGGCGAATGCATTTTCCGGCTCCGGGCGCGCGACCGCTTCGCCGATCGGCGCAACCGAAAGTTTTGGTGTAGGCTTTCCTGGTAAGCCTTTTTGTGTCCTGCGATTCTAATTTCAGTCCGCGTATTTTTCCTGTTGAATGATTCTCGGCTTAATTTCCGATACGCACGGGCTGCTTCGTGATAGTGCGCTGCGCGCGTTGCAAAACACCGGACTGATTATTCATGCTGGGGATGTAGGCGATCCTAAAATTCTTGAAGCTTTGGAGAATCTTGCTCCTGTAACCGCGGTGCGCGGCAACGTGGATACCAGAGCGTGGGCAACGCAGTTACCGGAGACTGCGGTGGTTAAGGCAGGCGCACTGAAAATCTATGTGTTGCACGATGTTAAAGAATTGAAGCTGAATGCGATTCGCTCCGGAGTTTCTATCGTTGTGAGCGGGCACTCCCATAAACTTGGCCAAGCCACGCGCGGGGGTGTTCTGTATATAAATCCGGGCAGCGCCGGACCTCGCAGATTCAACTTGCCAATCACCGTGGCGCGCCTCGATTTGGATCGGCGGCCGTTGGAAGCAGAGTTCATCGATGTGAGCCAGCGGTAAGGCAATAACGCCAGCGGCTGGCCGCAATGTAACAAGCCACGGGCGGCATCCAACAGCCGTAAAGATGAATTGCATCGGGGCACAGTGATAGACTTGGGTCATGGCCACCAGAAAGAAAAGCAAGAAAAATAACTTCCGTAAAAAAGTCGCTCTGCGCAAAAATTCGAAGAGCGCTGCTTCGAGTGGTTCGCGCAAAGTTTCGGCGAAAGCAAAAACTGCAAAAACAAAAACAGCAAAAACAAAACTGAAGACGCGAACTTCTCAAACTAAAGCTACACAAAGAGCGAAGCCGCGGAGCGCGGCGGCTGGAAGAAAAATCGCGCGGAATGATACCCGGATCATTCGTTCGAACTTGGCATCGCGCGGAGAAGGGCAGAGTGTTGAGACCATAAACCTGGAGCCCAAGGGTTTGGATTCGAAATCCGGCGGGCAATCAGGCGCTTTACAGGGGTTGTCTGACATCGAGGTCGCCAGTTCCGAAAGCGTTGACGAATTGCTTGAGGAAGGGAATGCTTTCGAGGCTGAAGTTGTGAAGGGCGTAGAGGACGCGCCGGACGCGGATGAGTCCGAAGTGCATACTCATCAGCGGCCCCAAGAAGAAGATTTGCCCGAAGATTTCAGGGAAAACTAAGAGCCCAAATCTGTCGACGCTATTTGCTGCTGTGATGTTGAGATCCAAAAAATCTCGCCGTTTGAGCATTATTTCGAAGCGCTGAATTTCAAACCCCTGTTCTACCTATTCTAATTTTCTACTGCGCGATACACACGCGTTGATTCGCTAATACAAGGTTCACCTGATTGGTCGCTGCGCTCGCCATAGGTAGCGTGTGATGTGCCAATTGAACTCGACCGGAGGGGGAAATGCATTCGATAAAGGGATTCTCGGTGAAGAAGTTTTTGGAAACCAAGACTGGAAAAGCGATTTATGTAGGTTGTGTAACTGTGACCTTGTCTGCCGTGGGAAGCTGGGCGGTGCTCGCGCACCAGGACACTCCAGCAAGCAAATCTACCACTGCGGCATCTGCAACGTCGAAATCAAGCACGAGATCAGCGACACCTGACGTCCACTTTGCCAAGGAAGCGGCACAGGGCGGAATGGCAGAAGTTAAGCTGGGGCAGTTAGCGCAGGAAAAAGGATCCAACGATTCCGTAAAAAGTTTTGGCAAGCGCATGGTGGATGACCACTCCAAAGCAGGCGACAAGCTGAAAGAAGCGGCTTCGCGGGAGAGCATCACGCTGCCAAACGATCTCTCTGCAAAAGATCAGGCCACTTATGACCGGCTCGCGAAACTGAACGGCGCTGCTTTTGATCGCGCTTACGCCCGAGACATGGTGAAAGATCACGAGACAGACATAGCGGCGTTTCAGAAAGAAGCCAGCGCTGGGAAGGACGAATCGCTGAAGAGCTTTGCGTCAGAGACGTTGCCTACTCTGCAAGATCACCTGAAGCAGGCCAAGGAAATGATGAAAACTTTGGGCGGTGCTACTGCCGCCAAAGGCGCCAAAGAAACGAAGAGCAATAGCAGCAGCCGTTAACGAATTTCAACTCTCGCAGAAAAACCCATCCCCCAATGGGGGATGGGTTTTTTATTGTGTGCCGAGCAGGGTCGGTGGCTTGGAGGTGAAAAGTCCTCTACCCATACTGATGGGAAGGGTTAGAATCGAAGCACTCTCTTGTCGGTCACCCGCCGTGCGATCGATGCCATCAGTTTGTCGTGATTGACTCGATCAAAGAATTTCTCAAGATCGAGGCCTACCACCCAGCGATGACCTACGGCGATATCAGCAACAACAAAGAACCGAAGCGGCGCATTGCGCCAAAGGCCCTGTTGCGCTGCAAGCAGAAAATTCGGGAACTGACGCGACGGACACGAGGGATCAGTCTGGAGCAGATGCTGAAGGAACTTACGGCTTACTTAAGGGGCTGGAAGAGTTACTTCGGCTACTGTCAGACTCCTTCGCTGCTGAAAATTCTGGACCAATGGATACGGCATCGTCTGCGTTCCATGATCTGGAAGCAATGGAAACGCGGCCCAGCGCGATACGCGAAGCTACGTCAACTCGGGGTAGGTAAGGATCTCGCTGCACAAACGGCGGGCAGTCCTCACGGCCCGTGGCGACTGGCGCATAGCCCCGCGCTGCAATATGCTTTCCCCGTCGCTTACTTTGACGCTCTCGGTCTTCCTCGACTCCTCGATGACCTCGCGTAACCCACTGAACCGCCGTACGCGGACCCGCATCTACGGTGGGTGCGCCGGGATAATCCGGTGTGGAGTAGTGAATGAAAGAGTCACGCAGGAAAGGCATAGCGAAGTGCCCGAACAAAAGCGGGAAACCGTTAGCGGAGGGCATAGAGGGAAGGCGACCGACCAAAGAGAACATCGAGCAGACGACCGCGTCCCAGACTCAGAGTTGGGTCAACGCGTCGAGCGGCTTGCTCGGTGTGCGAGAAGCAGCTAAACAGGAAAGGAAGACACGGTTCACGGCGCTACTCCACCATGTGACTGTTCCACTGTTACTGGACAGCTTCTACGCATTGAAGCGAGATGCTGCACCAGGAGTGGATGGAGTCACGTGGAAGGAATACGAGACCGACCTGGATAAACGACTGCAGGACTTGCATGGTCGAGTACACCAGGGAACGTATCGAGCGCAACCTTCCAAGAGAGCCTACATCCCCAAAGCGGATGGACGACAACGACCCTTGGGCATTGCAGCCCTGGAGGACAAGATCGTCCAGTACGCATTGGTCACGGTCCTCAACCAGATCTATGAAGAGGACTTCTTGGGGTTCTCCTACGGGTTCCGTCCCGGGCGAAGCCAGCATCAAGCACTGGATGCGCTCTGGGTAGGACTCGTACGGAAGAAAGTGAACTGGGTGCTTGATGCCGACATTCGTGACTTCTTCGCATCAATTTCTCACGAATGGTTGGGCAAATTCATCGAGCACCGGATCGCCGACCGAAGAATACTCCGCCTGATTCGAAAGTGGCTGAGGGCTGGAGTATCGGAGGGAGGGGTCTGGGCGAAACTACTGGCGACGTCATAATCGTGCGGTACGCGGATGATATCGTCATGGGGTTCGAGCAACGAGCCGATGCCGAGCGTTTCCTTCAGGAATGGAAGGAACGCCTGCGTAAGTTCGGGTAAGTTCGGGTTGGAACTACACCCGGATAAAACGCGCCGGATTGAGTTCGGGCGCTTCGCAGTCGAAGATCGAAAGCGGCGAGGCGAGGGCAAGCCGGAGACGTTTAATTTTCTGGGGTTCACGCACATCTGTGCGAAAAACCAGAAAACCGGTGGCTTCTCGGTCGATCGTAAGACTATCCGTAAGCGACTCTCAGCAAAACTCAAAGCCGTAAGGGAGGAGCTTCGGCGGCGCTGGCACGAACCAGTGGCCGAAGTCGGGAAGTGGTTGAGGTCCGTGGTACAAGGCTACTTCAACTACCATGCGGTGCCCGGCAACATCGATAGTCTGCAGAGCTTTCGGGCCCAAGTCGTCTGGCACTGGTCCCGCGCGTTACAACGGCGGAGTCAGAAAAGTCGGATGCCCTGGGTGCGTATCGGTCCGCTTGTTGCTCGGTGGATCCCGAGTGCTGTGATCCTGCACCCGCGTCCTGCCATGCGCTTCAACGCCAGGTATCTGAGGTAAGAGCCGTATGCAGCAATCCTGCCCGTACGGATCTGTGCGGGGGGCGCGAGGTTAACTCGCGTCCCTACCGCGACTGTGGCAGGGGAGAGTGGGCGACCGCTCCCCCTATGCCGATTTATGAAGCCAACTAAATACTTGTATGGCTAGAGCCGCTTTATAACGTCGGACG
>Ga0185299_10002479_pt1 | contig 28225 bp, 22 predicted proteins | sample PaiPotPPA55metaG_FD_128002 | JGI IMG/M metagenome (GOLD analysis project Ga0185299, IMG submission 128002) | Iron sulfur acid spring bacterial and archeal communities from Banff, Canada, to study Microbial Dark Matter (Phase II) - Paint Pots PPA... ...
AAATTGCACATAATCCCCGACTTACATTCCGCAGGTCGCGGACACAATTTGGCGTGAATTTCGTTGCCAGTCTGGCGGGCGAAATGCGCCTCCGGCCCGCCGCGTAGCATGAGCAACTGACGCTGCAAATCCGCTTGTGGTGTGTGATGGCATCAAATCCGGTATTGAAATTTAGTAGTCCTATGCTAACATAGTGGCAGAATGTCCAGCCCGCAAGAACTTTCTCCGCCCAAGGCTCGCTTCTCCCTGCACAGCGAGCGCCTGGGACCTTTACCCCTCGTCAACCACTTCATTGATCGCATTGGCCTGGAGGCCTTGCTCGATCGCCACGTTCCCTCAGACGCGCGCTGTGCGGTGTCTCACGCCCGGGCCCTCGGCGTGCTGCTGCGCTCGATCATCGTTGAGCGCGAGCCGATCTATCGTCAGCAGGAGACCGTCCACGGCTTTGCCTGCGGGATGTTTGGCATCGGTTCTGAGGAGATGAATCACCTCAGCGATGATCGGCTTGGCCGTGCGCTGGATCGCCTGTTTGACGCCGACCGCGCGGCCTTGCTCACCGAGGTGGCACTGGCCGTTGCACAGCGTTTCGGAGTGGACTTCGACGAATGTCACAACGACAGTACGACAATCAGCTTCTGTGGCAGCTATCGTGGCGCTTCAGGTCGCAAGATCCGCGGACGCACGGCACCGGCGATCACTTTTGGGCACTCGAAGGACCATCGGTTCGATCTGAAGCAGCTACTGTTCATCCTCACCGTGACCGCCGACGGCAACATTCCCGTCGCGTTCCGCTGTACGGATGGCAACACGAGCGACTCGCGCACTCACATCGAGACATGGAATACGCTGCGCGCTCTCGCCGGTCGAAGCGACTTCCTGTACGTGGCCGATTCAAAACTTTGTTCTCGAGAATCGCTCGACCATATCGATCGCGCGGGTGGACGCTTCGTCACCGTGTTGCCCCGCACCCGCCTGGAAGACGCCGAGTTCCGTCAGTGGATCCAGACCAACACCCCTGACTGGACCTGTGTGTGGGACCGTCCCAATCGGCGCCACAGCGACGGGCCGCGCGACTGCTGGTACGTCTTTCGCGCGCCGCTGCTGTCGGCCGAAGCCTGGCCCGTAGTATGGGTCTGGAGTCCACTGCTTACCCTGCGCCAGGAGGCCCGCCGACGCAGGAATATCGCCGCGGCCATTGAGGCGTTCCAGCAGTTACGCGCACGGCTGGCCGGCTCGAAGACGCGGCTGCGTGGCGCTGCCGAGATTGATCTGCAGATAAAGGTGATTCTGGAGAAGCACCACGTCGCCCGCTATCTGAAGGTCCATCGCACGGTGCGCGAAGAACACGAGTACAGGCAGACGCGCCGGGGTCGCCCGGGCCCCGAGACTGCTTACCGCAAGATCACAAAGCGGCGCTTTGACATCGAGTGGGCCACCGACGAACAGGCCATTGCTTACGATCAGAAAAGCGATGGGACCTATCCTCTGGTTACCAACGATCGCGGCCTGTCACCGGCTCAGGTGCTCGAGGCCCACAAGGGTCAACCGATGATCGAGAAGCGCTTCGAACAGGTCAAGACCGTACATGAGATCGCACCGGTGTTCCTGAAGGATGAGGGCCGCATCGAAGCGTTCTTCACGCTGTACTTTCTTGCGCTGCTCGTGCAGGCGCTCATCGAGCGCGAGCTGCGCCTTGCCATGAAGCGCAAGAACATCGATGAACTGCCTCTTTATCCCGAGCAGCGTCTGTGTGCACGCCCCACGACCGAACAGGTCCTGCGCCTGTTCAGCCTCGCCGAACGTCACCGCCTGATCGATGGCGCACACACCGTGCAGGTCTTCGACGTTCCTCTCACCGATTTGCAGCGGCAACTTCTCGGGCTACTCGGCGTCCCTGAAGACGCTTTTCGTCCGCCAGACTAGCGACGAAATTCGCGCCAAATTGTGTCCTCGACGTGCGGAATGTAAGTCCCGATGCTTGACCTCAATGAAATCGCGATATTCGTGGAGGTGGTGCGTGCGGGCAGCTTCGCCGAAGCGGGACGACGGCTCGGAATGCCGCCGGCCACCGTTGGCCGCTATGTCACACAGTTGGAAAACCGCCTGAAGGTGCGCCTGATCCAGCGCTCGACTCGCAAGTTAGGCATGACCAGTGCAGGCCGGAATTTTTTCGATCGCTGCGAATCGTCGGTGACGAATCTGGCGCTGGCCGAGCAGGACACCGTGGCGCACAGTCAGGCGCCGTCCGGTCTTGTCAAGGTTGCCGCGCCGTCGGGCTTCTTCGACGCCTTTTCGATCGATTGGATCAGGGAATTTCTGGACGCGTACCCGCTGGTCAGACTCCAATTCGTCTTAAACGACGAAGCCGCCGATCTTATTTCCGAGGGAATCGATGTGGCAATCCGTGCGGGGCAACCGCTCGATCCCAATTCCGTTTCACGAAAGATTTTCAGCCAGCGCTTCGTGCTGGTCGCAAGTCCGTCGTACATACAAGGGAGAGGCGCGCCGACCGTCCCTGGTGACCTGGCCCATCACGATTGCATCGCGTTGATCACGCGATCATCCGGCCCTCCTGTTTGGCACCTGGACGGCTGCGCAGACATCCGGATATCGGGACGTTTCTCGGCCAACACAGCGCGTGCGGTGCTGCGTGCGGCACTGGCCGGGCTGGGCGTTGCGATGCTCGCAGAAGTTGTCGTCGCGCCGGATATTCGAGCGGGTCGCTTGCTTCGCGTGTTGCCCGAGCTCGCGCGCGAGGCGGGCGACGTCTATGCGGTACTGCCGAGCCGCAGACACATTTCGCCGGCCGTCAGCAGCTTCGTGTCGTATGCCTCAGGCGAACTTGCCCGCAACGCGGCGCGATTCAACACGACTGAACAGCATTAGACAACGCGGAACAAATGCTCATCAGCGTCGGGAGGATTCGTACATCGGGCGGGGTAATGGGGTACGCCGCAGGTGTGTACCATTTCTATTAGTACTACAGCCGTATATTTTCTTGTACTAACATTAACTAGGATAACTATGTGAATATAAGCCCATGGAGACAATCGTGATCATCTGACAACAAACCGGACAGCGTTAGCGCTGACTAATCTAAGTAACCGTTAAGGATCAATGCTCAAGGCTGCAAGGGTACTAATCCCGCTTCCAATCAGGGCGCCATCATACGCACTCGTCATTCGGGTGATCAGGCCAGAACTGTCCAAAACGATAGCCGACACGCCCGCCTTTACTGCGGTCGTATTTCCACCAATCCACTCAACCCCACCACCCAGGTCGTTCCCGGCCACATGTAGCAATGACACACCTGCACCAAGCGGGAGGGCGGACAGTGACCTTGCAAAGTACCTCTGGATCGCTGCATTACCGCTTACCTGGGTCCGCAGCACCATATCTTCGTAGACGCCGTCGTAGGAAAACAGAGCAGCGGCGGACGCTGCATCCTGATTTCCGAGAGCCTTGATCAATGCACCAGCAACAGACTGCAGAGTGGTAGACGCGTGCTCACCGACAACAGAGGCGTGAGACGCCGTGTTGCCACTCTTAGTCAGACCGAAGAGATTCGCCCAAGACCGCGAGTCCCAATGGTCAACCCAGCGGACAATCTGGCCATTGTTGATATCTATCGACGCGAGAGAGCGAATCTCACCCCCAAACAATTGCGGAGTTTCGGTGAACGCGACAAGCGCCCCACCCATGTCACCAATGATACGCGTGGGGTACGACGCAGATCCCGGTGGCCAGTTGGGCATAAATTGAGCAAATGTGCTCCTCAGAGCAGCAAAGTTCAGGTCAAGCCCAAGGGTGGCGTCGAAGTAAGTCACCAACTGCGGCGAGAAGAACAACATCGTTCCATTCAGATCCCGATTCGTCTTGACCGTGAAGAACGCAGTGATAAACGACACCAAATCCGGCGTCGCAGCGCGATTATCGGAGATTAAAGGGAAAGGGGGTGGCGCGACAGCAGAGGCAGCAGTGACACCGCCGCAAGCGGCAAGCACTGAACTCGCAGCGGTCGCTACGCCCTTCAGCAATAGATGTCGGCGCATCAGTTCCATACCTTTGTCTCCGTGATTATTTTGAGAATGACTTGAAGCTGGCAAGGTCCAGGCACGATCCTTCGTCTGTCGGCTACCGTTACCGGTCATCCTTCCCATAACCTAGTCCTGACGTACTCTTGATTACTGGTTTTTCGATGGGGATGTAGGTAATTACAAGACTGCCGTGACGCTTACTTATGTTCTTGGTCAGCAGCGCTTCAAGTAGACCAGTGCGCTCGATCGCGCAGGCCTTCGTTCGCCACGGAAGCGGCCGCGATAACTGCCCTAACGTCGACGGCTGTGAGCCGGCCCTTCTCCTTCAAAATGCGACCGTCGACGATGACGGTATCCACATTGGCCGGCTGAGCCGCACTCACAACCATATGAGCGGCCTCGGTGAACATACCGAGATTAATAGAATTGGTATTGATCATAATCAGATCAGCTCGTTTCCCCGGTATCAAGGAACCGATCTGGTCCTCCAAGTTCATCACTCGAGCGCCCTCAATCGTCGCGAGCGCCAAAGCTTTGCGTGCCGACATTTTGTATTCACTCATGGCTGTCGCATTCGTTACGTTTTGAATACCCTTCATTATCTCGAACATATTCGCGTCGCCTGCAATGGCCGTAGTGTCGACGCCCAAGCCGACCCGAGCGCCGGCATCGAGGAATTGCTGCACTTTGGGAAAACCGTAGCCGGTTCGCATCTCCGTAAAAGGCGTACTGCTGATCGAACACCCAGCCTTGACAGCAGCGGCAATCTCCTCTGGGGTAGATGAGATCATGTGCACGAGATTAAGATCTGGATAGAGAAGGCCAAGTCGCTCGAGGGTGGCTACATGGCCTCTATCAAAGTTGGCTCCCACATTACAGTGCAACGTAATAGGCAATCCCAGCACCCGCGCTGCATCGTATTCTTTTTTGAAAACGGCTTCGGGAATGGGATTGAAGGTCGTCGTGCCATCCGGGGCAATCACGAGGTACTGCACACCACGCCATGCCAAACCCAAGCTCAGAAGATTATCTGCACTGCTGCTTGGCCAGTCACGCGCGAGGCGGGTTAGATGTTCCAGATCACTAATTTGGGTGATCGGCGTACTACGGGCCGGCCCGTACGAGAAACGGCCCCGCAAACCACTCTCACGTAGTGCCCGGAGATCTTCGTCAGCGTGAGCCGGAGTGCGGATATTGTGACACCAGTCGTGGACGGTCGTGATGCCGGAATTCAGGGCCTCGGCAGTCGCAAGTTTCACAGCAACATGCATGTCATCGGCTGTATAAGCATTGCCTACTTTGGCGGAAGTTGGGAAATATCCGCAACAAGGTTCATCACCAGCCATGCCACGCATCAATGCAGTCCAAAGGTGCCAATGCGTTTCAACAAGGCCGGGCGTCACGATGTTGCCAGCCGCATTAATGACGCGCGCACCGGGAGCTACAAGGTTACGACCTACAGCAATAATTGCACCGTTTCTGATATGGATGTCGGCACTCTCGATGTCGCCCAATTGCTGGTCCATCGTGATGATATAGGCTCCTTTAAAGAGAATATGTTCACGCTCGGGCAACTTTCCCGTCACATTCGGGTATGTTACGGCTCCCGCGAGCTCCATGTTTGGAATTAGGGCTCCGGAGGCAGCTACTCGAAGTGCGCCGCCAAGAAAACTTCGCCGGTCAAGACGTAACATCGTTCCTTTTCCTTTTGGCAAATCAACTTGGGGCACACCTGCTCCTATTTGAATATCTCGTCAAAGACGGTATGGCGTGACATAAACACTCAGCCGAAGACAGCACACAACTTTGGCTACGACAAGCGATCCTGCGCATCGCACCGCTCAAAACGTGCGCATGCTCCTTTTTATCAAGCGACGACTCAAGCGGGCGTCTTGCCAAGGCGTGCTATCCCTGCTTTGGCGATCTGTGCGTCCTGATCCGACTTCACGCCGGATACGCCGACAGCACCGACGCACTCATCGTTCACGATAACGGGCACAGCGCCTTCGAGCACGGCGGTAAGCGGTGCACTCAGGAAGGCGTAGCGTCCCCCATTGATCATGTCCTCGTACACTTTCGACTCGCGGCGGCCCAGCGCTGCCGTGCGCGCTTTCTCGGTCGACATGTAAGCGCTGCCCGGGGCCGCACCGTCGAGTCGCAAAAGGCCGAGCGGATGGCCGCCATCGTCAACGATAGCAACGGACACCTTCCAGCCGTGCTTCTCCGCTTCGCGGCGGGCACCGATGAGCATCGCTTCGACATCGTCGAGCCCGAGTGCCGGTTTAGTGTTCATGTACGTTCTCTCTTGGGTGATAGTGGGATTACGTGATGGGCGTCGACGGCGCACGCCTCATGTATTTACCGGGTTACCCCCATGTTCGGCAGAAATCGCGTAGCCACCTACGGCCAACGCCTCAATGAGCATGCTCTCGCGTGTTTCGTCGAGCGGCATCAGCGGCACTCGTGTGTTCCGCCAAGTAGGCTCGCCATAGCGGCGCGCTAGCACGGCCTTGATAGCGGGAATAAGGGGGAAGGACTCGACGATCTGTCGTCGGCGGGTAACCCCAGCTTGTAGCGAATCAGCTGTCGCCGAACTCCAGCCCAAGTAAGCCCGTTTGATCTCACGCGTATTGATGTTTCCGGTCGCTGAGATGCAACCGGCTGCACCAGCTCGCAGGCCGTCCAACAGGAAGGACTCGGAGCCCGGAAAGACTTTCAAGGAAGGAAACGCATCGATAACAGCTCGCGTATTTTTGAAATCTCCGGAACTATCCTTGAGGCCCGCGATGACGGAGCCATACCTCTTCAGCAAACGCTCGATCAAGAACAAGCTGAACCCAACCTGCGCTATTGGCGGGATGTGGTAGAGATATACCCGCAAGCCCTTATCTCCTACGCGCTCAATCAGTTCGCTAAAGTATGCGAACAGGGCTTCATCATCAACAGCCTTATAGTAAAAGGGAGGGAGCACCAAAACCCCCGCGCAGCCGGCCGTAACCGCCGCCTTCGTCAATTGAACAGCATCGACAATGGAACACGAACCAGTGCCGGGCATCAGTTGATCTGGACTACTTCCTTCTTCGATCAAAAGATTTAACAGATCGAGTCGTTCAGAAACGCTCAACGAATTGGCCTCGCTGGTAGTGCCTAGAATTGCCAGGCCGTCGGCCCCTTCATCTATCAAGTGCCGGCAATGCTCCACGAACAACGAACGGTTGACTTGCCCATCGGCTTGAAACGGGGTCGTAGCGGGTACCCATACCCCTGCGCACAGCGTACTCATGATCTAACCTCCAATAAATTACTTCACAAATACCCTCACTTCTCATGCTGTCCAATTTTGAAATACCGGCTGGCAACGACAGTCCACCTTGAGATTCGAGGTACAGAAAGTGCTTTCCGAGCATTTCAAATGGAATGCAGCATTTGCAGACATCGCTCTGGCAGATGGCGGATTAAACGGCGTCTCGTCAGACCCATTGATAGAGATTGGCGGGATTATTCGAAAACAGGGCTTGCTGTTGGTCCTGCTCAGGCATCCAGTCAGTCACGGCATTCAACAGGTCAGCATCGTGAGGCATAGGACCATTAACCATGACATGAGGCCAGTCGCTTCCCCAAACCAGTCGCTCCATACAGTGATTCGCAAGCCTGCGCGCAATTTCTGCGGCCGTATCATAGGGCGGCCCTTCGAGACCGATACGATAGGGGCCTGTTATCTTGGCCCAGGCGCGGCCGGACTGAAGGAGCGCCAACATGGCTGTCATTCCCGGATGATCGGGATGTACGCCTCGCGAGAGGTACCCCATGTGACCAAAGACGATGGGCACCTCAAGCGAACTGAGCTCCTCATCAAGGTTTGGATATTTGTCCACGTGAACAAGCAACTCCAAATGCCATCCCAAGGGCAAGATGCGCTCTTGCAGCCGAAGCAGTGCCTCTATCGGTAGATTGGCACTGGGGGACTTTACATCTACGAGGTTAACTCGAACCCCCTTAACTCCAATCGCATCCATATCTCGCAGCTCGCTAGTCGATTCCCTACCACTCAAAACGACAATTCCACGACCGGCACTACCGAGGCTTTGGAGAGCTTCCAGCAGCGCACTGTTGTCGGAACCATAGACGCTTGGCTGGACAAGCACGCAACGGGTCAACCCCAAGCTCTTTTGAAGGGCCAGGTAGTCCGCCAAGAGGCAATCCAGCGGTGTATAGATGCGGTCAGGGCTGTAGTGATAGCGGATCGCGGGCCCCAAAATATGGAAATGGCTATCGCACGCATTGGACGGTAGCGTGCCACGCGGCGCAACCAGGTTAGCCAAAGGTCCAGCGCATTGAGGCGCAATATCATCAATTGAATTCTTATGACGCGGTTCGGAAGAGGATGGCATTATGAGTTTATCGAGAGGGGCGTTAGCTTCTAACTTATCGTCCCTTGGCTCTGACTTAATTGAAACGATGTCGCACGAAATCCGCTCACGCGCGGCACATTGAGAATCCAGGTGGACGATATTTTCACTCAACAACGTATCAAAATTAGCCGACGGAATTTGCTCCACTTTCACGGGGAATTACCGTCGGCTGCCTTACGCCGGTTAATGGCTCAATATTTGATATTTACTGCATCTAACACTTCGCATGACAGGTCGGGCACCGATCCATTTCGAAGGGAAGCCCGACTGGCACGCCGCCAACAATCAATACACTTGCCTCAATCGTCATCCCACCTATGACTTCGGTTTTGTTCTGCCGGGAGCGAATCCCATTTGATCCGATCTTCTATCATCGACACCAAAGGAGCTCGCAACGATACCGTGCATTCGGTAGTAGCTCTTAGCAGTTGAAACTTGCGAATACGCGCCCTTTCTCGCACCGCGAGATCGCAGCCTCTATCTTCGCTTCATGTAGCATATGGTATAAGCTGCAAGCAACGGCAAGAAGCTGCGATTACCTTTAACCCTATTGGCAATTCCGATGACACGCACACCGTCAGTCTGGATGGATCGAATCGGCAGACGGATGAAGCTGCGCGACCTTTACATCTTGTCTGCTGTTGTTCGCTGGGGAAGCATGGCGAAAGCAGCGTCCCATTTGGGAATGTCCCAGCCTGCCGTATCGGAGGCCATAGCCAGCCTGGAGGCGGCATTGGGTGTGCGGCTGCTGAATCGCCATGCGCAAGGCGTCGAATCCACAATCTACGCAGATGCTCTTCTCAAGCGCGGTCAAGTGGTCTTTGACGAGTTGATGCAAGGCATCAATGACATTGAGTTTCTGGCCAATCCAGAGGTTGGAGAGGTCCGCATTGCCTGTGCAGAATTTTTGTCTGCAGATTTACTGCCACGCGCTATCAGTCTTTTCTCGCAGCAATATCCGCACGTCGTTTTCAGCGTTGTCCAACAAGACACGACCACATTGGACCATCGCGAGCTGCGAGAGCGCGTCGTTGATATTGTGCTCGCCCGCATGCCCAGGAATTTTGTAGACGACGATTTGAATGTCGAGGTGCTGTTTGACGATCCGCACCGCATCGTCGCGGGGACGGGTAGCCCTTGGGCACGTCGCCGTAACATCGCCCTTGCGGAAATCGCTAACGAATTGTGGATTATTCCGCCTTCTTCCATCATTGAAAAACTTGTTCAAGTGGAATTTGAAAGGAGAGACATCAAGTTGAATGTGAGCGTGAATGCAGCTTCAATTTTGCTTCGCAATCAACTGCTGTCAACGGGACGCTACATCTCAGTCTTGCCTTTTTCGTTGTTGTCGGGAAATGCCAAGCAGTGGTCGATCACGGCCTTGGAGGTGGATGACGTGCATCTAACGCCGCCACCAATCTCGCTCGTTACGTTGAAGAGGCGAACGTTAAGCCCGGTAGTCGAACGTTTCGTTGAGCATCTGAGAACTATCGCGAAATCGATGGACCTGCCCGCAGGTTCCGTCGAGGGCAATTGACCTGAAGGAGCAGGTTCTGTCGAAGGCCTGTTACCGAAGAAGTCGCATAGCCGCTCCCAGGCGCCCTTGAATCAGACATCCACCTAATAAGCGATAACAGGCGGGTCGGCAAGAGCCTGCTTTTGACAGCCAGCTTGAAAACTGCGACCGCCTGCACGAGATCCTGGGCCTGCATTTTCAAGTGCTCGGTGGCGGCGGCGCTCTCTTCAACAAGCGCCGCGTTCTGCTATGTTACTTCATCTATCTGGCTAACCGCCGTGTTGATCTGTGCAACTCCTGCGCTTTGCTCTGAACTGGCCGCGCTGATCTCATTCACGATAGTTGAGACCCGTTTGATAGCCCCGACAATCTCCTGCATTGTTGATCCGGCGCTCTCAACCAGCGCCATACCTTGATCCACACCTTGTACGCTGTCGGAAATGAGATCTTTGATTTCCCTTGCCGCTTGACCACTGCGCTACGCAAGACTCCGGACCTCACCAGCCACTACGGCAAAATCGCGCCCTTGCTCTCCTGCGCGAGCGCGCTGGCTTGTTCCTCCGTTCGCTGGCTAAGGTCAAGATTGCCCTGGGCGATCTGTTCGATTGGCTTCCTAGACATGATATTTCTGGAGGGCCTGATTATCCTGTTTCACCGGCACAAACAAGGGCCCCGCTACATCAGCACCAGTGCGGGCTCCGTATGATCGTCGTAGATCGACTCCATACCGCCTCCTTAAGTCGCGGAGTGCTCTGTGACAGATGAGCCTGCAGTACCAATTGGCTGCATGATCTATTTCACGAAGCAGGAAATTGCGACCCGATACGATGACTGAAGCCCGCGAATCCAAAGGTGCGTAGTTATCTCATCTTCCCATTGGGCGGCGTCCATATGAAAAAACATTGGTGATAGACGACCGCCCCATATCGAAGTTGCGGACTCGTCAGAAACTATGTCGAATCCCAACCATTGCACCTAGCTGGCTCACCCCATTACCGGGAGTGGCCCCACCGAGACTGATCGAGTATGCGGCCTTACGGCTGTTTTGCAGAAAGGCCAGATTCGCATAAAGTGCCGTCCGCTTGGAAAGGGAATAAATGACGTTAACCATCTCCATGTTGGCTCTTGTATCCTGTTGCGAATTGACAATCCGCTGGACCAACCCTTCAACCGAGAGCGCAGCCGTAAGTTGATACAGCGCTTCCAATGTCACTTGATCGGAGGTGATTCCCGCCCCTGAGGGTGTCTGGGGTTCGACGTGTCGATGTTCCCATAATGCGGAAATTTTGAATGCACCGTACTTAAAGTAGGTGTCGGCCAGAACGCGAGTATTTCGATTGGAACTGGACGTGAAAGGGAGCGGCGCTACACCATTGAACAAATTCACAGCGGACCCCACCCCCCCATTTTGACTGTCATATGCAATTCCAACACCCCACGGGTCCCCAGCATAACTTAGCATTGTGGACCACTCCCTGCAGGCAGAAGCATTACCTGGCAAGCTGCCCGCACACGTACCCTCTCCCGGTGTGTTGAAGCCTCCGGTTGGTGAATTGTCACGCCCAAACGAATAGGTTAAACCGGCGCTCAGGTTGCCGATCTCCTTCCTATAGGCGATGGTGTTATCAGACCGCGCGTTCGGAATCCAGGGATCGAAAGATCCAAATCCGTAGATGTTTGGCCCGACCCAACTGAACTGGGAAAGCTCTTGCAGCAGCATTGAGTACTGTCGACCAAACGTCAACGTGCCGTAAGGGCCGTCAATTCCGACAAACGCCTGCCGTCCGAACAGTCTCCCCCCTTGCTTCGAGAAACCAGTTCCAACATCGAATCCACTCTCAAGCGTAAATATCGCCTTCCAGGCTCCGCCTAGCGACTCCTTACCAGTTAAGCCCCATCTCGACGGCACTGTACCGGTATTGATGGGCTCTCTTACGACAGAGGCACCCGAGGAATTCGCGTGATTGATATATTCGATGCCGGTATCCACGATTCCATAAAGCGTAACACTCTGTGCCTCAGCCTTCATACAGACGACGCTTGATATACACGCGCCTCCGAGCAAAGCTAGTACGACTCCTTTCATGTCTTCCTCCTTAGTTTTCTATATTTATTTAGTTATACAAAATATTTGTAATGATCTACTTTATTTTGAGGATTTTTCCTTCTTATGGCAGATCGAACCCAACACACTGGCTCTGGGCTAGTGCGATCGGGTGGTGTCTGGATGTCTTTTTAGATAATTGACGCCGAAAGCGAGGGGCTCGCAATCATTCGCAAGCCTGAATAAACTTTCATCTAAAACTGATGCTTGGTCCGTCGTGTTGGGCTCCTCCTCTCACGACTTCTTCTGGCCGCAAAACGACCGGGCGGTCGACGGACCAAGGAATGGCCATCGCAATTGGTAAGAATCCGCCTGTCAAATAAAGTATCCCTCCTTCAGCTATATCGGACAGGTTACCGTTGCCGAATAGGTACTGGACGTCCAAAGTCAGGCAGTTCGGAGCGTCGCCTCCCGGGGAGCCAGCACGATGAGCCCGCTCGACACCTACGCCCTGCGCTCGTTCGGTGCGGAAGAAGGTTGCAGTTGGCTCTTTGTCGCGCCTTTGTCTCGCGTTAGCAGGGCGATTGTCGAGAAAATCGTCGCCAGCACCCAAAATACCGGGCCCAGCATCCCCGGCCAGACGGGCATGTGGCCGGGAACGATGACAAAAAGGATGAATCCCATATCTGCGATGCCAACGGTAGCGAAGTTGATCCAATAACCCCAGGCGCTGTTCCTCCAGTTCAACGTGACAGCTACGGCAATGGCACTGATCGAGAAGAACATGAGATTAAATGCATCCTGGAAAACACGCCCTTGAACCATTGACGAATCCAAGGACCGACCAAGCACATATACCGAATGTGCCGCCATGAAATGTAAGCAAGCCCAGATGATGTAAAGGACTGCGCCGATTTTTGAGTTTGTGTTTGACGTGCTCATAAAATCTCCGGTTAAAGAACTAGTTGATTGCTCCAGCGCGATAGCACGCGCCTGGTTTCATATGTGGCCTATCGGTCAAATTCGGACCATTGACGGATCCTCGAAGTACTTCTTGTAACATTCCAGCGCGGTGGCGGAATCGAACTCTCCTGCCATTTTCCCCACAACTACCGTCGCCACAAGATTACCGATCACCGTGAGCGTCGCTCTTCCAATTGACATAAACTGCTCAACACCGAGAAGAAGTGCGACTCCCTCCACGGGCACGACGTGCGTCGATGCCACAGTTGATGCGAGCACAACAAATGCGCTTCCGGTGACGCCAGCCGATCCTTTAGATGTGAGCATTAGTACCAACAGGATCCCAATTTGCTCCGACATGCCAAGGTCGATACCGTAGACTTGCGCAATGAAGAGAACAGACATCGATAGATATATAGCCGCACCGATTTGATTGAATGAATAGCCCGTCGGCATAACGAGTCCGACAGCGCGCTTGGAAACTCCGAGTGCTTCGAGCTTCTCCATAAGCGTGGGCAGCACGGTCTCGCTTGGAACGGTTCCGAGGACGAGAATGATTTCTTCCTTGAAGTACTTCAACAGCCTCCACAGACTCAACCCGTTCAGGTGAGCAATCAGACCAAGTATGACAAAAACAAAGAAAGCCATCGTCAGGTACATGTACCCGACCAACTTACCAAGGACAAGCAGCGAGCCGATGCCATATTTTCCAACGCTGAAAGCAATCGCGCTAAAAGCCGCAATTGGCGCGTACCTCATAACGATCTTGATAATGCCAAATAGCACAACACCAAATCGCTCGAAGAATTCTTCAATGGGCTTGCCACGCACCCCCATCAATGAAAGCGAACAGCCAAAGAAAATCGAGAACGCGATGATCTGCACGAGATCCCCGCTCACAAACGCTTTAACCGCATTATCTGGAAATATTGCAACTACAGTATCTATCCACGTCGTCGCGGCCGCTTTCGACGCATTCGACAATGCAGATTTTGCAATAGCACCAACGGTAATTCCGCTACCAGGCTTTGCAAGATTTGAAACCAACAGACCCAGCGCGAGGGCCACGGTGGTGATAATTTCAAAGTAGACAAGCGCCATCAAACCGATACGGCCCGCCTTACGGAGGTCACCAGCATTGGAAATACCTGTGACGATCATGATGAAGACGATGGGTCCGATCACCATCTTTATCAGACGCACGAAAATATCTGCTAGAGGCTTGATGTCCATTCCGACGTTCGGAAAGAAATGGCCTACTAAAATACCCATGAGCACCGCAACAAGAACGTGGAACGTACGTCCTCGATACCAATCGTGGTGCTGATTTGCTACAAGTTTCTTCATGTCTGTCTCCATCCTTTATGTTTCGATATCCCATGCGCCGAAAACTCCCGGAGAGTTGTTTGGGTCGATCACTTCGGCACTTCGCTGGTTGGGCGGCGGGCGATGACTAGAATCGTGTACGCATTTCATACGCGGCGCCGAGTTGGCTGCGGTCCGTCCACCGGAGAGGCGGCCCGAGTTGAAGATAGCGGCTTGCGTCGCATCCCCAGTTGCCTTTTGCCGCACGAAAACCACGTACAGACTAGTGCGTTTCGACAGCGTGTAATCAAGCCCGAGGTTGATCTGCTCCCATTTCGACCGGTTTCCGACCGCGAACTTGCCAAGGCTGTTGCCCCGCCCGCATATCCGTCCGTGTAAATGAATGCGACTCCGGCCTGCCATTCAGCCGCAAACCGATGGCGGCCGTTCGCCTCGTAGTTCGACAGCCTGAGCGAAGTGCGGTCGGCATGGGAAAGCTTGACCCAGCTATAGACCAGTCCGGCCGTGAAAGGCCCTCGCGTATAATTCGCGCGGCCGGCGACAGCTTGTTGCCGGATCACGGGACCAGAGAAGATATTACGCAGGTTCACATAGTCGCCCGCCCCTGCACCCGACTGGTTGTTGCCGCCCGTGTTGCCAGCAGTCGGTTGATTAACCTCGAGGTATGACGCCGCAGCGACCAATGGCCCGTTCTGATAGCGAGCACCGAACGTATAAGCCCGATCATTGGCTAACCCTGCGCCACTGGTACTCGACGCCTGATTGCTGAAGGCGTAGGCGCCACCCAGCTGAAAGAAGGCCTGGGTGCCACCGCCAAGATCTTCGCGACAACTCAAGCCCCACCGAGATTCGCTTGAGCTTGCCATTTGAAAAATCTTCCGTCCCGCCACGTCCGACTCCGGCGACGAATGGTTGACGTAGACAATGCCATCGTCAAGGAAGCCATAGCGTGTCACGCTACATTGCGCGCGCGCGGCCTGACAAAAAGGCGTGCCACACGCGATGAAAATTGGTCGAAGCATTGATGGCGGTCTCCGTGTTTTGGTATTTTTCAATAGAGGTGCTCCCCTATTTGATTGCCAAAGCAGATAAGCTATCCCTTCGGTCTCATTCACCGCCCTCACCTTCAAGCCACGGCGAGGTAATTTGTATTAAGTTTCATAGAGCCAGGCGAACTCAAAACAATAAGGAGCACGCAAAACGCCGCCTCTAAAACCCTTTAAACTTCGGAATCGATGTCTTACCGGCATTTCCACACCAAAATGGTAGGCTCATCCGAAATTGGCAGGAAGCTGGAATTTCCACTAACCCTATCGTCTTTGCTTATGACTCGTCAGGCGAACCTCGGGCGCGCGCAGCGTCGGCACCCCGCAAGGGCACGGGATATGGTTCTTTTGCAGTCGCGAAAATTCGAAGCGCTCGGAAACGTTTTGCACCGGCGATGAAGAGGCGTCGACGTCACGCAAGACGCTTGCCCCGCACATTGCCAGGCTTCTGGCGCGACAGCGCTGTCTGCTTGAAGTGATGCCATAGTACGTACGGTGGTACTCGGCCCACTCGCCGAGGCTTGGCAGGGAAGGTGCACGCCAGTCATCGAAGTTAGCAGCGGACTGCCTTGGCACTACTACGACTGCGGCTCCGCACATGTGCCGCCGCATTTCGCAGTCGTGCTAAAGGGACTGGTGCGAGCCGTCGCACAATGGGCTCAATCCAGTCTGCTTGCAACCGCAAAAATAAACCGTTCCGCCTTCTTGGGCTGTGAACTTTACTGGTGTGAACTCGGTGGTTCTGTGGCTGCCGTCGCAGAAAGGTTGCGACTGACTCAGGCCACAGCGGCACCAGTAGTAATCCTTTCCGGCTTCAACAGAAACAGCGAACGGGCTCTTGGTCACGATATTGCCCTTAGACATAACGTTTCTCCTCTCGGTGAAGGTGTTTGGAGGTCGGGCCCGGCCCTCGAGCCGAGCCCGATGTCTTCGCCGATCCGTCGAGATCTGATGAAGCCACGGCAACAACAAAACGACGACGCCGACTGCTCCCAAATAGCCAACGAGGATCCGCCGTGTCAGCAAGTCCCAAGAGCTCTGGCTCCAGTGCTCAGACGCGACATTGGCAAGCGCGCCGGCTACGCAAGTTAAGAAGCAGTTCAATAGTCCAGGGACGATGACGCCGACTCCGCGCAAATATCGTATCCTCAATTTGCCCATCAGACTCGCATGGTGTCGCATGGAAGCTTCTTTTACAGCAAAGGGTTCGCGAGGCACCCCATCCCGACCACGCCAAGGGTACGCCTGCCTGCAGCTGCATGGGCAACCGCTCTCGCAGCAATGGTGCCGCCGGCGCCAGCCTTGTTGGTGACAAGCATGGGTTGATGAAGCGCCGCGTGAGCGCTTCTGCAAAAATCGGAACCATGAAATCGGAGCCACTGCCCGCCGAGCGCGGATCCACGAGTTGCATCGGACCATCAGGGCAAGACGCGGCCGATGCTCGTGCCTCGATCACCACGTCGCCGCCGGCCACAAGCACGCACCCTCTCCCACGACGGTCGTCTCTTGGTTTCGCTGCGTTCAAGGCGAGGCTGCGATTCATCTGGTCCTTTCCGACGGATTTCTGATCTCGTCTGCTTCGACCGTGTCAGGTGCAGTGCTCGGGGCGATCCAGCTGCTTGCCATTATGGGCGGGACCCTTTGACTGAAGAAGCTGGATATTCAGTTATCCCTATAGGAAAGCCCGATGACTGCCCGCCCGATTGTGACCACCGGATCGGTAGGCGCTTGAAGTTGCGTGACCTTCGCGTACTCGCGGAAGTAGCGCGCTGCGGGAGCATGGCGCAGGCTGCGATGCAGTTGGCAATTTCTCAGCCGGCTGAATCTGAGTTCCGGGCTCGCGGGTCGCGATTGCCGGAAGTAAGCGTCAAAGCTGCATCGCTGCCGCGCAGGACGAAATTGCTATCGACTGGCCGCTTCATTCCGGTCATGCATGCGCCGATTCTTATGCAGAACGCACAGACCTGGGGCTTGTTGCGATCGAACGTCGACGTTGATCTCCGTCCCCGGCCAATTTGACTGATCACTCTGAAGAATCGTTCGCTCGAACCGGCCGTCCAACGCTTCATCGAGCACTTGCTCGCCATTTCGACTTCAAAGACGTGATTCCAGGCAACTCCTCGCTTTGCGCGGACGCTCTTGCAGCGAGCAGTGACTCGCGATTCGTGAGGGCGCTTCTTTCTCGTCACGCTCACCAACGTCCAAGCAGGCCCATCGGCCTTTCCTATAGGGGTAGACGAAATTCCAGCTTCCGCACTGCGGTGTCGCTCCCTAAGATCCTCAGCAGATTGGACCTTCGGGAGATCCTACGCGATCGAGCCGATACACGGTCCAGTACCACATACAACTCAGAGCAAGAAAAACATGACTGAATCGAAAGTAATTGTAATTGGTGCCGGTCCTGTGGGCCTGACGCTGGCAATGGACCTGGCATGGCGAGGCGTAGAGGTCGTGGTGGTTGAGGTGCGCGCGGACGGAGAACTCCCGGCAGTCAAATGCAACTCCGTTTCGTCGCGCTCGATGGAAGTGTACAGGCGGCTCGGCGTCGCCAAGAAAATTCGCGAGGTCGGCCTTCCTCCGGACCACAGCACCGATGTACTCTCAACGACGAGCGTCACTGGCATTGAGCTGTCTCGGCTTGTACTGCCGTCTCGCAATGCCAGGAAGCAGGGTGTCATCTCCCCTGACAGCTGGTGGCCCACTCCCGAGCCTTCGCACCGTGTGAACCAGTTGTTCTTTGAGCCCGTCATCTTCGAGCACGCGACGAAGCAACCGCGGATCAAGATTCTGAATCGGCACGAATTCGTCGAATACGTTCAGGAGAAGCATCGCGTGGTCGCCCGCGTACGTGATCTGGACTCGGGCGAGCTCAAGGAAATTGCCGGGGCATATCTGGTGGGTTGCGACGGTGGCCGCTCCATCATCCGCACGATGATCGGAGCCACGTTCATCGGTACGCCTCAGATCCAGAAGGTGCAGTCCAGCTTCATTCGCGCGCCGAAGCTGATGTCGATGATCGGCTCGAATCCGGCATGGATGTATTACATCCTGAACCCTCGGCGCTGCGGCACCGTTATCGCGATCGATGGCAAGGAGCGCTGGAACGTTCACAACTTCCTCTACAACAACGAAGACTACGACGAGGTCGATCGGGACTGGGCAATCCGCCAGCTCTTGGGGGTGGGGCCGGACTTCGAGTACGAGATCATCTCGAAGGAAAACTGGATGGGTCGGCGGATGGTGGCCGACAAGATGCGGGATGGGAGAGTTTTTATCGCGGGTGACGCCTGCCACCTGTGGATTCCCGCCGCCGGCTACGGCATGAACGCGGGGATCGCTGATGCGGCCGATCTCGCGTGGATGCTGGCGGCAGTGTTGCAAGGCTGGGCTGGGGAAGGAGTCCTTGACGCTTATGAAGCGGAGCGCAAGCCAATCACCGAGCAGATCTCCCAGATCATCACCGAAGTAGCCGTTGCCGTTATGCAGCAGCGTCGCAACGTCCCCGCAGACATCGAGGACGGTGGACCCGCCGGCGAGGAGTCGCGCAAGCGTGTTGGCGAGCAGTCACACGATCTCGAGCTCAAGCAACAATGCTCGGCCGGCCTCAACTACGGCTACTACTACGCCGACTCTCCGATCATTGCGTATGACGGCGCGAAGCAGCCGGCGTACTCGATGCACGAGTATCAACCGTCCACGGTCCCCGGTTGCCGTGCACCGCACGTATGGCTGGACGGCCGGCGCTCTCTTTATGACGAACTCGGCCCGTACTACACCCTCGTTCGGATCGACCCGCTCATCAATATCGGCCCGCTTGTTCAGGCAGCTCACAAGCGCGGAGTCCCGATCAAGGTCCTTGACCTGAAGCCGTCGGAGGCAGATGGTCAGTATGAAATGGGTTTAACGCTGGTGCGCGCAGACCAGTACGTCGCTTGGCGAGGCGATTCGGTGCCGGCCGACCCCATGGAGCTGGTTGACGTCATTCGCGGCGTAGCGCGTGTGCGCGAGGCTACGGAGGTCTAATGTCATGAGCAGCGGCATTTCCATGGCAAGAGCGGATTCCGCGAAAGCCATCTCCTTTGTCGCATACAGTGACCAGGGTGGTCGACCCGATGGCGTACAAGTCATCGTGCACAAGGGCTTTGCCTACATCGGCCACATGTTCAGTGACGGGTTCAGCGTGCTGGATGTCAGGGATCCACGAAAGCCGGAGGCTGTGGCGTTCGTGCCGATGCCAAAAAACACACGTTCGCACCACCTCCAGGTCGCTGACGACCTGCTACTAGCAATCAATGGCCCCAGCATCTGGACCCTGGCTCAGTTTCAGGACCAGAGCAAGTATTTCGCGAGTACGCTTACGACTTCATTCAAAGACAGCGAGCTCGCCTTCGCAGCCGGCGTCCGGATCTACGACATCAGCGTGCCATCGGCGCCCCGAGAGATTGCGTTTCTTGAGATACCGGGTCTCGGGGTGAACCGCATTTGGTGGACCGGTGGGCGATACGCATATGTAGCTGTGCACGAACAAGGCTACACAGATCACGTCATGGCGGTGATTGATCTTTCAGTCCCGGAACGGCCCTCGATCGTGTGCAGATGGTGGTTGCCCGGTCAATGGAGCGCGGGCGGCGAGCAGTCCGAGCTGCCAAATGGTAAGCGTCATGCAGCTCACCATGCGATCGTTGCTGGTGACTTCGCCTACGGCGCATGGCGCGACGGCGGCATCACGATCCACAACATCCGTGACCTGTCCACGCCGGTCATGATCAGCCACTCGAATTGGAGCCCGCCATTCACCGGCGGAACGCATACCGCGCTGCCGCTCCCAGAACGAAACCTGCTGGTAGTTGCGGACGAGGCGACTACCGTGAACTGCGCAAACGGCATTCCGCGGATTTGGGTCGTCGATATCCGATGTCCTGAATCGCCCGTGCCGATTTCGACATTGCCGGTGCCCAGAGAGATCGACTACTGCAACAAAGGGGGGAAATTCGGTCCCCACAACCTCCACGAAAACCGTCCAGGATCGTTTCAGAGCTCCGACATCGTTTTCGCCACATACTTGAATGCAGGAGTTCGGGCATACGATCTTCGCGACCCGTTCCAGCCGATAGAGGTGGCGCACTACGTGCCGCCACCGCCTGCGCGCATGGTCGACTCTCGGCCGAACGCGCCCGCGGTCGTGCAGTCAGGTGATCTCTTTGTGGACAAGGAAGGGTTGATTTACCTGACAGACCCGAACGCCGGTCTGCACATTTTGCAGTTCGAAGGTTAGCAAACAGCCACGTAACCCGTGCGTTGAGCGGCTGTCTGCCGCCCATCAATTGAACTCGCTTCACGGAAAGGTCAAGAACATGAATGATCTGGCAACAAAAATCTCATTGGGAACAGCGACTCCTGGGGGCGGCTTCCCCTTGTACGGGGATGCGGCCGCTGCCGCTGTCAACGAGACCGATCCTTCGCTGCTCGTACAAACACGAAACACCGCTGGCAGCGCAGAAAACATTCGCCTGCTGGAAGCGGACGAGCTCGACATGGCGCTGGTCGCAGGTGAGCCCGCATATGAAGCTTTTGCCGGGATCGGCCGACCAACGTCGAATTTGAAAATCATCGCGGCGATCTATTCCAGTCCGGGCATGTTCGCAGTCAGGGGTGACAGCTCCGCAAGGTCTGTGCGGGATCTGGTTGGCAAACCGATCGCGTGGGGCACGCGTGCATCTGGTATCACCCTGCTTGGCAAGTATGTGATGGATGGCTTGGGTCTGGACAGAGAAAGTGACTTTGAACCGCACTTTCTCGAGAAGGCCGCCGACGGTCCAGTCATGCTCGCCGAGGGCCAAGTAGCAGCGCAATGGGGAGCGGGAATTGGCTGGCCGGGCTTCACTGCGATCACAACAGCGGGCGGCCGACTGATCGGACTAGCGTCCGACGAGATCGAGAAGATCCGCACCAAGCACAATTTTTTGAAGCCAATTGTCGTCCCCGCCGGTTCCTACCCGGGCCAAGCCGAACCGATCCAGGCAGTCGGATCGTGGAGCTACATCTTGGGCAGGGTCAGTCTGGATGAAGACGTGGCCTACCGTTTTGCGAAAGCACTTGATTTCGCTCATGCCAAGCTGGTCCAGCGCGTTGAGCAGGGTGCCGAGACCCGGCCGGAAAATACCCTCGCCGCGTCTCCCAACCGCCAACAGATTCATCCCGGCGTCTTGCGCTATCTCGCGGTCAAAGGTGTGGCGATTATCGATTGACGCCGGCCGCTTGCACCACGGGATCCCATTTGCCGACCTATACAACGGCAGCGCTCCCGTAGCGTCGTCCCCAAGCTTGCACCGCTAATGGTCATGAAGCGGACGTCGTATCTCACGGATGGGCGCGCGTATGAATCGACGGTGTTTCACATTCGTCCGGAGCGCTACGAATTCGTCGTCAGCAGCACGATGAGCGCCACCCTCGTCCATGGTGTCAGATAAGCGGGCATGCGTTTCCGTTCCGCGCGACGTGTCGGGCGCGATCCATTTGAAGCACATTCTGCGCACAAAGGATGTCGTTCGACATATACAGTACGTTTGTTTCTATCAGCACAGTTGGCGCTGCCGCGTTGTGGCGCGTCAGACGCGATGCTGAAAGAAGCGCACAGTTACGCAGAATGCGGCAGGCGGATTCTGCGTGAGCCTGATAATGTAAAATCAGGAATCCGAAGTGATATCAAAAATCGCGTGAGCCCTAACCGGAAACGTGCCCATCCCCCGGATTTTTGGAGGAACCGCCGAGAAGCGGAAGCCGTCAATCGGTAGGGCCGACAGGTTGGTCAAATGTTCGACAATAGGAATTCCGGCCTCAAGCAGCACCGAATGCACCGGACGTGCCGGGTCCGTTGTGTCATCAATGTTCAATGAGTCGATACCCACGAGAACCCCTCCTTCGTCGCGCAGGTACTCGGCAGCGGTCTTCGTTAAAAACGGGTGACCCTCAAAGTATTGATCCGAACGCCAGTGCCGATCCCAGCCCGTATTCACCAGGACGGCGCGACCGTTCACATTAACCGCAGCAAAATGAGTCCAGTCAATCGACCGCGTCTCCATACCGGTCAGGCGCACAACGACACCAGCGATGTTGGACATGCGCGGCAATGGAGTGGTGGACAGATCGTTTCCATCCGAATAGCGGTGATACGGCGTATCGATGTAGGTTCCCGTGTTCGCCACCATGTCGATCCTGCCAATCTGGAACTCGGTGTCAACTGCATACGCGCCACGCGACTGGATATGCGAAATGTGATCGCAAATCAGTGGTGCCGGCAGTCCCTCGTAAGTGATCATCCCGTTTTCGATCACGTGACTCAGATCGATCATCGAGGACTCCTGCTCACTCGAAAGCACGACTGGTCGCGAGGCACGCTTGTGCCGCTCCTCGATGATCTGTTTGTTCAGGATATTGACTTTACCCACCATCAGCAGACGCAGGTCCTTGACGATATAGGCCGCCAGTGCGTCGTCGGCGATCCCGTCTCCATCGATATCGAGGCGAAAACCCTGGCCCTGGATGCCGCCGCCGTTTGAAAACTCCACTTCGAAATCGAAACTGACGCGTTTGTCGACCATGATGTGCCCATTCATAAGGATGAGTTGGCGCGGGCGCGGTGCTCGCGCACTTTTGCCCGATTGCCGCAGCCCGACGCCGAAGAACACCAGCGACGTTTGCCGGGCCTGGAGGTATCCACAAACACCAACCGGCACTCGGGACAGGTCCGAATACGCGAGCGGCGCTCACCCAGAATCAGCTCAACGGCGTCGGCTGCGATTGTCGAAAAAGCGGCCTTGACAGGGTGTGAGGCTTCAAGCTCGAAGTGCACCCCTTTAATCACTGGGCGTAGAGGCATCTGTACAGACCACCGGTTGATGATCTTGACGTCCCCGGTTGCTGCCGCGGTCCCGTCGATAGCGGTGAGCGCAAGCCGGTAGATCGCACCGCGAAGCTCGCGGGCGTCAGCAAGATTCGCGAGCGTGGCTCGTTTCCGAAAAGGACAAACCAGACGGGCGGCATCAAGCCATCGATCAAGATCGCCAGACGTGACAAGATGCTCCGCCGGTTCGGCGCGGCGATTGCCGAGCGTGTCCACGAAGTCCAGGCAGAGACTGCCACTAATAAACTCGAAGTTCCTTCTATCCATGTAACTATAATAACAGGTTACACAGAGGCGTCAAACTTTGGGCGATCTGGCTTGCACAGGAGTTCACGTCGGCGTGGTTTGAATACGTCTGTTACGAAGACCGCTGCATATCGCGCAGCGCAGCAGAGTGATGTCACGACGTGCCCACATACCTCGCTACCAGTCGCAGAATCTCCTGCGACTGGTAGCGCTGGGCTAGTTGACTCAACTGACGCGCGAATGGCCGATATCGCTCATCGAGTTCACCGACCCGGTGCGCCCACAACTGGATTTCGCGCATATCGCCCATCCGTGCCAGATAGTGAAGCGCCTCCATTTCCGGCCCGGGAGGAATGACGATGGGTCCGTCCGTGCAACTGTCCGTAACGCGTGTGGCATCGGGCTTGTACGTCCATTCAAGCTTTAACAGTGTCGCGATCTGCTCAAGCAATTGGTTCTGTTCAATCGGCTTGCTCAGGAAAGCGTCAGCACCGGCTGTCATGCTGCGGAGCTTGTCGCTGCTCGCCGCGCTGGCCGACGTTGCGATAACCGGCACCTTGCTCAGGCTGCCCACTTTCGCACGCAGCTCCCGGATGCTGTCCTGGCCGTTGAGCACGGGCATGAAGATATCCATGAGAATCACATCCGGATGCAATCGTTCGGCTTGCTCAATTCCTGAACGACCGTCTTCGGCCTCGAACGTTTCGAAGCCCAGGGACGCCAACATCTCGACTGCGACCGCGCGATTGATCGGAACGTCGTCGACGACCAGGACCTTTTTGCGCGGCCCGCTGTAGCCCGTTGCAATTGCCGTTGGCTGCTGGCGGCCAATCTCGCCGGTCGCGCCCGGCAACTGCAACTCGAACCAGAACGTACTTCCTTCATTCATGCGGCTCTTGACACGAATCTCACCCCCCATCAGTTTGACGAACTGCTGGCTGATCGCGAGCCCCAGGCCGGTGCCGCCGATGCGGCGGCTCTCTTCGCCAAACTGCTCGAAAGGACGGAACAATAATGTCTGGTGGTCGTCGTCAATGCCAATGCCTGTATCGCGTACCTCGAAACGCACACGCGCCAGACCGTCGCGGCCAGCGTGTAGCGAGACGTTGAATATCACTTGGCCCTGGTCGGTGAACTTCACCGCATTCGCGAGCAAGTTCAGCAACACTTGGCAGAGTCGATTGGCGTCGGCACGGATTCCACATGTCGAGTCAGCGGTCACATTGCACACGAAGTTCAAGCCTTTCTGTTCGGCTCTGACGCGGATGATCTCTTCGATCGAGCGCAGGAAATCGACCAGGTTGATGTCGCTCAGGCTGAGCTCCAATTTGCCCGCTTCTATCTTCGAAAATTCCAGCACGTCGTTGATCAGGGTCAGCAGTTGCAGACCGCTCTGCTGGATCACATTGATATTGTCGCGATACTTCCCCCCCAGCGTCTTATCGCGTAGCAGGATCTGCGCGTAGCCCAGGATGCCGTTCAGCGGCGTGCGGAGTTCATGACTGATCATTGCCAGGAACTCGCTCTTTGCACGATTGGCGGTTTCCGCGGCGTGCCGTGCCTCTCGCTCGGCTTCCGCTTGCCTGCGCTCGGTCACGTCTACGGCAACGCCAATCAACTCGTTGACCATGCCCGACTGATCGGGCACGGTGCGCGCGATGGCAGAGATATACCGGGTCGACCCGTCCGGCAGAATCACTCGAAACTCGTGTTCGATGTTCCCCGGCTCCCGCATTGCGTCCGCAATCGAGGCTTGCATCATCGGCCGATCGTCCGGATGAATGCAGTTGACGAGCAGTTCAAGACTGGGTTCGACCTCCCCCGGAGTAAAGCCAAAAATCCGGAAATGCTCGTCGGACCAGACAACGGTGCCGGACGGGATGTGCCAGGACCAGCTTCCCGTGTGGCTCAACCGCTGCCCTTCCGATTGCAGCGCTTCGCTGCGCCGCAACTCCTCCTCCATCTTCCTGCGTTCGGTGACGTCGCGGGCAATGCCGACCGTACCTGCCTGTTGTCCGCGTCCGTCGCCGAACGGCGTCTTGATCGTCTCCACCCATGTGCAGCGACCGCTTGCTTCGGCGTGGTGCTCTTCAATCCGTTTGCGCCGCCCCGAGGCCATCACCTCTGCATCGTCAGCGCGGTAGGCCAGAGCGTATTCAGGGGGGTGCACATCGAAATCAGTCTTACCGATTATTCCCGCCGGTTCGTCGCAGCCCAACGCGCGTGCCAGGGCGCGGTTGACTGCTACATAACGGCCATTGGTGTCTTTAACCCACGCGAGATCCGGAATGTTGTCGAGGATCGCGCCCATCTGGGCGTTCGCGCTGCCGAGCTCGCTAGCGTGCCGCTCGAGTCGCCCGACCATCATGTTGATCGCGTCGACCAACTGATCGAGCTCGTCCCGTTTCCGGCGAGGACGGCGCAGCAGCAGCACCGGGGCAACGCACGGTTTGCGCACGCGTAGCGCCGTGGCGATATCGACGAGATGGCGCGTCGCGAGCCGGTGAACCATGAACAAAATGAACAGCGCGACCAAAAACGTCTTCATCGCGTTGCTCACCAGGATCACGAAGGCCTCACGCAGCAGATCCCGATAAATGTCCGTCAGGCTGGCCTCAAGATGCAGGACGCCGATTTGGTGCGTATCCTTGTCGCAGCAGTAAACCGGAAACTCCCTGACGACCATGTTTTCCGCCTGCCTGGAGCCGCGAGAAATCGTCAACGGGTGCGTGGTGTGAGTTTCGCGGACTTCGACGTATCGGATCAGAGGCAGGCGCAGCATTCCGTCAAGCTGGCCCTCAAGCTGTTTGCTGTCAAGAGCCCACAACGCATTGCCCAGGCCGCGCGCGTAGCCCTCTTCAATTTCGTTGAAACGGCTCTGCAGCCCGGAGACTTCGGCCTGGTAACTCAGCATGAGCTGAACGGTAGTCACGACCAGCGTCACCACGGTGCTGAACAGCAGCACACGGGCGAGCAAGGCGACTGCAATACCGCCTCTCGGCGCGCGGAACGGCTTCGACAACGTGCCGGTTTGGGTAGCTTGCAAGGTCGTGTCCATTGAGAAGCGGCCATCATGACTTTAACTTCTATCCCGCCGCTACGGGCCATCGCTCTGGCCGAATCGCAGCACGAGACATCCGGCGTGGAAAGTGAAATAAATGCTTAGGAAACCAGAGAAGCTGTGCGTGTTGCCGGACAACACACCGGATTCAAGCCGGGACTCGTATGTGCATTTGTCGTGGGGCGTGCGGTCGGGTACAGCTCAAGCACGATTGCCCCGACCATTTTTTTAACGCGACCTCGCGAGCAACGACTCCGGCGCCGCTACTGCGCGTAGTGCACCAGCACGGCCCGGATCGCGCGATCGTTCATGTTGGCCTGAGTCACCGTCACCACATCGACGAATACCCTTGGCCGGGATGGATGGCCTTGTAGGTCGGCGACCAATGTTTCGAGCGCCAGATAACCCATACGATAAGGATCCTGCACAACGTCGGCGTATACCACACCGCGTTTTAGTGCATCCAGGAACTCCGGCCGCCAGTCGAACACGACCAGATGCGGGCGATCGCCGGCCGGCATGGCTTCGATGACCCGCAAAGCGCCATCGGCCGTCGTCTCGTTAGGGGCGAAGACCGCATCGAGGTGGCCTACATAGCCATTCAAGGCCTTGAGAACCCCTTCCTGAGTCTCGTGGAACCGGTAGCCGACGTAAGCTTCGACAACCACCTCCCAGCCCATCTCTCGCGCCACAGCCAGAAACCCGTTTTCACGCTCGGTCGTGGAACTGATGTTCGGTGCGAGCCGCAGCACCGCAATCTTGGCGCCCTTGTGCAGGACCGGTGCAAGGCTGAGAGCCGCAGTTCTGCCCGCTGCAAAATTGTCCGTGGTGACGGTGGAGATGGCCTTGTAGTCGGTGCTGCTCCGATCTATCAGCACGGTAGGGACCGAAATTGAAACCGGAGTCGCTACGTCCTCCAGCGGCTCGGGCGCCAACACAATGCCGGCGACCCCGCTCTGCACCATGTAGTCGATCATTCGCAACTGGACATTGCGTTCCGTGCCGAGCGAGGCGCCGTCAGAAGGATTGCGCATGACCAGGTCGACATGCAGGTCGAGCGCTGCACGCTGGATACCCTTGGTCATCGTCTGCCAGAAAACTTGCACCGAGCCAGCCAGTACGACCCCGACCTTGGTCGCCGAAGCCATGGGAGCCGTCCCGGCGAGTACGGCAAACAATGCGACGAGCACCAGGGCCTTGCGCAGGGAGGGTTTCCTGTGGCTCCGGACATGCACTCCCCGCGCGTCGCAAACCTCAACGGATTGCAACGCCGCATTCCATCGCTTTGATAATTTCACTTCGCTCTCCTCGCTCCCCATCTGGTACGTCGCTCCTGACGCAGTATTGCTTCATTCAGAAGCGATCGCCGCCCGGAAGGTCTCAGCCGACTCGGCCTGCATCGCCTTTGAACCCACTCGAAAGCTGTTTCCAGACGCCTGCAACGTAACGGCCCCGGAAAGAAGTGTCAATGTATCGCGCGACATGTATCGCGCAAATTTTCAACCCCTCTACATCACGCCGCTTTCGCTGGAATGCCAATGTCCAGCATCGCTAAAGAAAGCAGAAATGCCGGTCGTTAAATTGTCTGGACGCACAGCACTGGACAAACCATAAAGCCCACCCGACTCGCCTGGATGCAATGAAAAAAAACTATAGTCAGGAACTGGACTC
>Ga0185299_10002480_pt1 | contig 28223 bp, 24 predicted proteins | sample PaiPotPPA55metaG_FD_128002 | JGI IMG/M metagenome (GOLD analysis project Ga0185299, IMG submission 128002) | Iron sulfur acid spring bacterial and archeal communities from Banff, Canada, to study Microbial Dark Matter (Phase II) - Paint Pots PPA... ...
GAAGAGCAGAACCAATAGATAAAATCAAACCCAAATATCATGTGCCTGCCGATCACCCCTGGAGGAAACCATGGACCCGGACATTTCTATCTGGCGAAAAACCGGACATTTCTACTTTGCGTTGACACGAAACGAAAGCCGGCTTAGAAGGTTTCGCGCATTGTGTCAACACCATTTGGCAGGTTTTACTTATTGAGTTGCTTTTGCAATTTTTGAACTAGGCGAGCGCCCACGCTGTTCTTTCCTGTCAGGAGTCCTCCCCACACGTGCGAGTCGCTCCAGAGACTTTTTCCGGTTGTTGGATCAATCACTGTGAGATAGGCATCGCGCACGGGAGCCAGCCTGTTGTAATTGGGAACGACGTCTTGTTGGATCTGGCCGTTGGCATCTACGGTTCCGGTCTGGCCGCTGGCAAAAATAATGTAGCCGCCGTGGTACGGGTCTGCGGACAATAAAAGAATTAAATCGGCGGGCTGTTTGTCACGCACGACCTGAAATCGTCCCCATTTTTTGAGTTGAGTTATTGCCGCGGTTCCGACAGCGTCATCGCCCGTCCGGTTGTCGAAATAAACAGTTTTTGCGGACAAGATGGTGGGCGACTTCGCTAATTGTTTTTGGGCGCCGGTGTGGATCGGGACGATTAAATTTGTGAGGATGAAAACGACGAGGCAAGCGCAATTTCGCATAAGCCACCTCTCGTCAGATTTAGGTATAGCTTACATCCCAGTGCGGAATGGTGGTGCGAAAGGTCGCAATTTTCGGTGACGCGGCTAATGGGAAGTTTCAGGCTGAGTCACGTTAACGGGCGGCTTCGGTTTCGGGCAGATATCTCGCTTAAAAATGATTATGGTACTAGCGTCACGGACTGGACTGTCAGGGTCACATTCATGCGTTGCGCGCATTATCGATACATTCTCATAATCAGTAAATGCGCCTACGTTACATCCACTCTGAAAGCTGCCGCTACTAATCTCTTTTCCCCTCATGGCGGTCGGAGCAACCTCTTCTATAACCTCAGACACACCTTCCGAACGCATTAGGGGTGTCTCGAATTCTTGGTAATTGGGCGGAGACTGAGGGGCAACTAGACGTGCTAGGCAGACCAGATGGTCGGCACCGTAATCGACCGAGAGACTAACCCCAGGCCTCGCCATAAAAATCTCCCCGTCCGGCTCACCATAACGACTGTGGAGGTCTCCAGAACTGGACAAAAGGCAAGGCTTGCCGTCGCGAATAACAAGTAGGTTGAGATAATCCGCATAGCGACCTCCCAATTCGTTGCGAGTTCAGTGATCCATAACTGACTATTGCCTAAATGAATCGTTCGGTGAAGAGGCTGCGCAGCCAGAGTGTCAGCTTCGCCCAGTAATAGTTGGCTCGGTTGAAGATTGTGTTTGGTTTGGTTAGATCGGCGCCGCCGTTGCCGATCTGTAATGCCTGCCGGTAGCCCGTTGGTAGCTCGAAGAGGGAGGAAGTGAGAGGAGCTTCGGAAATTTCGAGGAGTTCTATTTTGCTGACAGTTGTATTTGTGGATTGAGTTTTCACGGATGTTTCTTCAATGGGATAGCCGCGTGGGGCCTTGCCGAGCCATTTGACCTGCAAGCGATCTCTTCGATGGCCGATGCTGCCGAGTACAAAAGCGAAACCACTATATGGGTGCTCTGCGCACGCGAAGCCGGGGATATCGATGTACCAGCCGTCTGTCTCTTCTACGCTCGCTGGGATGGAGGCGCCGGGGCCAGGTTCGAATTTGGTTTTAACTTTGACGCGACGAGCGGTGTAGTGCTCGAACTGGCGGCGCTCACCGGTATCAACAGAGTCGATGGTGATAGTCACCTCGGCCCCGGACATCTGAGTCAAGCTTACTGGACGTGCTTTCTTTAACAGCTCGGACCGGTCCTGGATTACGGAGGAGTTGTAGATTTTGTCTCGCTGGTTAAGGAAAAGACTTCGTTTTTCATCACATCGCCAAATGGTCGCTGAATTTATTTCATCGCCTCGCACCGGTTTCTCAAGCACGGTCTCAGTGCGCTGCCGCGAGCCTTTCAAGTAAAGCGCACGAACTTCGGAAAATTGGTTGCCTGATCTTTGGTCGCCGGATGTGTAGCGGGTTTTGATTGCGAGATCAGGAAAATTGGGGGCAACGAACTTTGGGAGTACAACTGAAAGGGCGAAGATCAATACGGAGAAGATGCTGAAGCAGTGCGAAACCAAGGTTGCCATTTCGAATTTCCAGTGGCGGAAGCTTACTGCATCTGGATGCTTGGATGGGACTGACCGACTAGAGATTGCATTCTTACATTGGCTGCGCGATGTGGCGGCTAATGTCCCAATTTTACAGCGCTGGGGTCGCCCAAAAGCCACCCCACGAGGAACGCCAGCAGCGACGCCACGATTGCAATCGCGCCAACGACAGCCCATTTGCCATAGGAAATATCGGCCCGAGCCGATATCCCTTCGAGCGCGCCGCTAGGCTGCTTTATTGCGCTGTTTGTAAACACGTTGCGAGAGGGCATCTTTGCGACAGCACTCATTTGCAGCGGAAGCGGCGACGGCCTCGCGTCAAACGCTACTGCTGCGGGTATTTTTTGTGGCTTTGTATCGGCTGAGTTGAGGGGCTGCGCCGGCGCATCTTGTTTTGATTCTTTGGACGAAATTGTTTTTTCTTTTGTCTCAATCATGGGACGTGCTTCCGGTAAAGGAGAATGTGTTGCTACTTCGCGTACATCTGAGCGTAACGAACTTTCATGCTCGCCAAATTTTTCTGCGAGCGAATTCACTTTGTTGGGAATGTTTTCAGATTCAGAAGCGACGACCGTGACTGAATCGGGGGTAGCCGGAGCGGCGACTGAAGCCGGTGCGGAGTCGGTAGTGGCGGGCGCAGCGGATGACCGGGGGATAGGGTCAATTACGTCTTGCCGGCCTTCAGTGGCGGTATCGGCTAGCCACGCGGGCAAAGAGTCAGTTACCTCTTCGCGGCGCTCTGTGGTGATGGCAGCTTGTTTGGCTTGGCCTGCCTGCCTGGCGCGCACTGTGGCGATGGCAATGCCCGCTCTCAGCTGGATTCGAGCAGCTTCGCTCAAGCCCTTAAAACGTATTCCCGCCTGTTTTCTGGAGTCACTGATCCAGGCGATCTCCAAGGTGATCTCCATCCAATGCTCAAATTCCGGGGCCTGGAAGCGCAAATTTCGAAGACTATACAGGTCCAAGTCTTCGGTCGACAAAATGGCCATGCCGCCCTCGCTGATATTGAGGACGATGCCAATGTTATACCCGCCCAACCCCACCAAGCTGGCACGCACGTCTTCAAACCTCTGGTGGACGCGGCGCTCCAATCCGATGGCTTGTTGGTGCTGCGACATTTTTCCTCAGAGTGCGCGGGTTAGGGCGTCGGATGGGTGGATGCGGTGCTGGCCGCAACATTGCGGGACGGAACAGTGCTGGCCAGGACATTTGACTTGGGGACAATGAGGCGGCCGGACACGCGATGTTTCGCCAGTTGATTCACGACCAGCTCCATCGGAGCGGTGTCGTTAGGCCGGTAGAAGAAAATGGGCTCGTCGAGCAAGCGATTTTTCTGCACCAGGCGTGTGGTGCCGAAAAGAAGGGTCATGTTGAACTGATTTTTTTTCACATTCGAATCTTGCAGCTGGATAGTCACGCCCGCGAGGGTGGTCTTTGCGTTTTTTCCGTTCAGCGCAAAATCATAATCGGTATGCTGCCCGGCCGTGCGCAGCAGCTCAACCTCCTGCTGATTGCGCTCCAGTCGCTTGTTTAGCTCAGCTGCTGTGGCTTGCATATCTTTTTTCGCGTTGTCGATTTCCTTGCGCACGGCGACAACTTCGCGGTGGGACTTCGCGGTTACTTCCTCCAGATCGGTGTTATCGACCTTGGTTTCCAGCTCAGTTGTGCTGGCCTTCGCACTAATTTCACTGCGTAAGTCCGCATCGATCTTTGCAATCTGTTGCGCGTCCATACCGCGGACCTGCTGCGCTATGCGTTGGGCTTCGGCTTCCTCATCGGGAGTAAGTTGCAGGCGCCCGGCGACTACGCTCAGTTGACCGCGGAGTTGTGCGTTGGTCTCCTCGGTTTGAGCGAGGCGCTTCGCAAGCGCGTTGACATTTTGAGCTTCAGCATGCCTGGTGCGTGCCGAGGAGCTCCAGGCAAAACCGACACCGGCGATCCCCAAAAGGCTGACTACAATGACCGCCGGGACTACCTGAAGCAGCGGGTTTCGGCGGGCCAACTCTACACGTTCCGGGTACACACGTGACAAGGGAGCCGACATCGGGTCCTCCTTCTGATGCATAACTAACTGCTGGACGCAAGGAGCGTTACGCGCCATCCGGGCAAGTCAGGGGCGTAGCGGCAACTGTGCAGCATCGCACTAAACCATTTTCAGTGGTTCTGAGGGAATAACGGCATTCATGTAGTTCGCTTGCAGATAAGCTGTATCGAACCAAACCAGTATTTCAAGACTGCCGTGATTTGGCGTGATTTGGATGGTGGCGGGCACTTTTTGGTGATATCCGCCCGACCGAGCCGTGGAAGGCATTTGGGCCGTTGTAGCGGACTCTAATAATCCTTCTAGTAGTAGCCAGGCCTTGTCGTAGCAGGCAGGTTAGAATCCATTTTGTGTAACCGTTTTGAGGGTGGCGTGTGGACCGATTGGAAGCACACCGATACTTCTACGCAGATTTGATCACCACCAGTGCGGGAGCAATGAAGAATGAGCGGCTGAAAGACGCATTTGCGTCGACGCCCAGAGAGCGCTTTGTCGGTACAGGTCCTTGGAAGGTATTTGTCGGGGGCAACTACGTAGAAACTCCCACCGACGATCCTGCGTTTCTGTACCAAGATGTCGTCGTCGCTCTTGCGCCGGAACGCCGAATCAATAACGGGCAGCCGATTCTTCACGCAATGAATCTAGCGGCGCTCGATGTGAAGCAGGGGGAGAAAGTCCTCCACGTAGGGGCTGGGACCGGTTATTACACCGCGGTGCTGGCGAGGCTAACGGGCAAGACCGGGGCGGTTGTGGCCTATGAGATCGAGCCTGACCTGGCGAAGAAGGCCATAGCGAACCTCAGCGATCTTTCAAACGTCACCGTGGAGGAACGCTCAGGGTCTGAAGCGCCTTTGCCAGTTTGCGATGCGATTTATGTGAACGCTGGGGCTACAGCGCCATTAAACGTTTGGCTAGACGTTCTGCAGGTCAACGGTCGCTTGCTATTTCCCCTGACGCCCGCCGACGGCCCTGGAGGAATGCCGGGTGCTGGGGGGATGCTACTAGTAACGCGCGCTGGCACAGATCGTTTCGATGCGCGATTTGTCTGCCAGGCGATGTTTGTCCCCTGCCTTGGAGCGCGCGATGACGAAACTGCACAGAAATTGTCGGCCGCATTTGCGCGTGGGGATTTCCGAAAGGTAAAGTCGCTGAAGCGCAATTCGCAACCGGATGGCACCTGTTGGTGCGCGGGTGATGGCTGGTGGCTTTCTAATGTCTGATTAATGCGTCGATTGATCGCTTGATGATCAATTCGCGGTAACGGACTTATCGGGCACTCAAGAGTTCATGAATTAGAGTAAAATCGAATCCCAACTGAAGAATCAGGGAAATTTTATTGAAATTACGAGCTGGCAAAAGTGAGCCTGGATCGAAACCGGCGTCCGGGTCTGAAAGAAGAAAAGATCGTCGTGTACCAACTCCAACAGGAATGTGGGTGTCGTGGAAATTTGAGAAGCAACGGCATACTTCCCGGGTATTGGATTTCAGCGCTTCCGGCGCCTTTATTGTTACGCACGAAATCGTCGCGGTGGGTACGCCGCTTAAACTGATTTTCGCCATGGTGGAAGGGGAATTAAAACTTGAGGCGGTGGTCCGCAATTCTATGGTGGGCCGGGGTATGGGCGTGGAGTTCGTGTCTGTAGGCGGGAAAGAACTGGCATTGATACTTAAGGCTTTGAAACGTCTCCGGCCTTGGTGAACAGACGAATGTCCAGAGATAGAACGAGGATTGCAGACGGGGTCACTTAGTGCCTCTCCGCAGGATTTCTACATCACACCGGATGGTTTAAACGGATCGGCTTCGCCCAGATTGAGGCGACGGACTAGCTAAAACATCTCCGTTCCCTTTGCAGTTGTATTGTTTTCCGAATAAAGAGAAAAAGTCACAGCTCAATCCCAACTGCCGGTCAACACGCTTGATCGGAAACTGACCACCACTTAAAAAGTTAAAAGCTTGACAGGGGCGCGGGAATTTTACAGGATGTTGTGTAGGGCGAACAAAAAGCGAATATCGTTTGGGGTTCGAATATCCTGCATGCGCTCTAATCTCGCTACTCTCCGCTCTGATGTCGAACTTTCCCTTGCTGGACGGGTGGTTTCCCCTTTCGGGTATCGCGGCCGCAAGAGCGTGGAGACGGTTCTTACGGGGATCCCGGAAATTGATGCCCTGGCTGGGGGTTTTCCGCGTGGGGCGTTGACGGAAATTTGCGGGCCGCCGTGTTCGGGGCGGACTACGGTGCTGCTTTCGGCTTTGGCTGCGAGGATGGCGGAGGCGGAAGTGTGCGCGTTGATTGACGCGCAAGATTCGTTTGATCCGCGTAGCGCGGAAGCTGCGGGGGTGGAGTTGCAGCAACTGCTGTGGGTGCGCTGCCGGAGTCTGGATCAGTCATTACGGGCCGCCGATCTGGTGATTCAGGGCGGAGGATTTGGATTTATTGTGCTGGATCTTAGCGATGTGGCGCCGGAGACGGTGCGGCATGTGCCGCTGAATGCATGGTTTCGGTTCCGGCGCGCGGTGGAGGACACGTCCACAGTGTTGCTGGTGCTGGAGCAGGAGTCCAACGCGAAAACGTGCGCTTCGCTGGTTTTGAGGATGAGTATGAAGGCAGCTAAGTGGTCGGGCACGGCAGAAAGCAACGTTAGCGACAACACCGCAGAAATTAACACTTCAGGAATTTCGCGACATCTACATGGCGATTTGCCGCATGGACGTTTGCAACATGCCTACTTGCCGCATGCGCGATTGCTGGATGGCTCCGATGTTCAAGCGGAAATGCTGCATACGCGCATTCAGTCGGTGAATTTTCAGCAAACGCAAAATGTGTTTAAACAAGCGCAAAATGAGCCGGTTTCCATTGAGAGACATTTTGCTGAGCGTGATTTCGCTAATTCCAGTGACGGCTTCGAGCGCAGCACTACGCAAAGTTTTGCAGCGCAATCGATGTGGAGCTATCTGCACGCCATGCCTGTGGAAGCGAAACTTAAATGAGGAGCGCGGGACGCAAATAATTTTGCTGAATTTTATTTCCAATTCGCGATCGAACGTTCATGTCCTTTGCCGCCATTCATATTCCCGATTTTATTGTACAAGCCGTGGTGCGTGGCGAGGAGGCGCTTCGCGAGCGCGCGGTGGCGATTGTGGAAGGCGCTCCGCCGTTGTGGAGTGTGGTGGCGGCCAATCGACGAGCAGCGCAAGTGGGAATCGAATTGGGGATGGCGAAATCCCAAGCAGCGCAATTTACGGGCGTGGAAATTCGGCACCGTTCCCTGGCGCAGGAGAAAACCACACATGAGGCGCTGCTGGATCTGGGCTGGTCGGTTTCGCCTCGTGTTGAAGATAGAGCGCTAGACACAATAGTTCTGGATCTCGCGGGATTGAGCGGTTTATTTGGCACGGAAGAAAAAATTGCTCAGGAACTTGCGAAGCGCGGTTCTGGGCTGGGTTTAAGCGCGCGCATCGCGGCAGCGGAAAATATAGAAGTGGCGATTCTGGCATCGCGCGGGTTGCCGGGCGTCACGTTAATCCCGCCGGGGGAAGAAGCACAACGGCTGAGTGCTTTGCCGGTACACACGCTTCTTCCTTCTTTTGAAATTCTGGAGACATTGACGCGCTGGGGCGTGGAAACCTGCGGCAGGCTCGCTGCTTTGCCGTTGATACAGCTTTCTGAACGGCTGGGGCAACCCGGGGTACGTTTGCATACGCTGGCGCGCGGGGCATTGGTGCGTTCGCTGGTGCTGGCTAAGCCCTCGGATAATTTTCAGGAAGAAATGGAGCTGGATGATTCCGTCGAGGAACTGGAATCTCTGAGCTTTGTGCTGAGGCGCTTGCTGGATCAATTGTGCGAACGGCTGGCGGCGCGTTCGTTGTCGGCGCGCAGCATTCGAATGGAATTCGATCTGGAGCGTTCGTTTGAAAAAGGGTTACAACTTTCCGCGCATGCCGATCAGCACAAACTGACTTCGCGAAAATTTGAAAAGACTTTGGCCCTGCCAGTGCCGATGCGGGATTCCAAACTGCTGCTGAAATTGGTGCGGTTGCGCTTGCAGTCCGATCCGCCGCCTGCAGCGGTACTAAAAATAGTGCTATGCGCCGAAGCGGACCGGGTGCGCACCACGCAGCGCGGATTATTTCTGCCTGCTTCGCCGGAGCCGGAAAAATTGGAACTGACCATGGCGCGGCTTGCGAATCTGGTGGGCGACGCGAATGTGGGCTCGCCGCAACTGATGGACACGCATCGTCCGGATGCGATTCGAATGGAGCGCTTCAGGCTGGCGCAGGAAGCGGCGGGCGGTCGCAGAAAAAAGCCAATTGCGCCTGCAGAGAAACAAGTAGACAAGAATTCTTCCGCGTCGCGAATAGCCAAGCCTGCCAATGGTTTTCGGCTTTTACGCCCCAGCGTTCCGGCGCGCGTGGAATTGCGCGATGGTCTTCCGGTGCGGGTATTTTTTCACGGTACACGCGGCGAAATCGTGGCTGCGTCTGGACCGTGGCGAACTTCCGGAGAGTGGTGGCAGGACCCGTGGGATCAAGCCGAATGGGATGTGGAAGTCCGCTTTTCAGCGAGCCCGCAAAAAAATAAACGTTCTTTAGGTCCGTCTTCAAATTCGTCTTTAAATCCTGGCAGCGAGCGCGGACTGTATCTGATTTATTACGATTTGCGGCAGCAAGGGTGGTTCCTGAGGGGAATGTACGATTGATGTACACCGAATTGCATGCGCGTTCCGCGTTCAGCTTTCTTGCCGGCGCTTCTTTGCCGGAAGAATTGGCCACTGTGTGTGCGGAACGTGAGATGGAGGCGATGGCGGTGCTCGATCGCGATGGCATGTATGGGGCGCCGCGTTTTTATATGGCCGCCTGGAAATCCAACATGCGCGCGCTGATCGGCGCGGAGGTCACTTCCGAGGAAGGATGGCGGTATCCGTTGCTGGTGGAGTCGCGCAAGGGTTATCAAAATATTTGCAGGCTGATCACCAGCATGAAATTGCGTGCGAAAAAAGGAGAAGGGCAGATATCGCGCGCGGAAATAGCCGCGCAACTGGAAAATGACTGCGGCGGATTAATTTGTCTCACCGGGGGAGATGAAGGGCCGCTCGCGCACGCGCTGGCGTCCGGCGGAATGGAAGCCGCGATGAGCAGCGTTAAACAGCTTTGCGAATTATTTGGAAGACGCAATGTATATGTGGAATTGCAGCGGCATTATTGCCGCGACGAAGAGGTTCGCAACCAGTGCGCGCTGGAAATCGCGCGGAAATTAAATCTGCCGGTGCTGGCGACCAACGGTGTCTGTCACGCTTTGCCGGAGCAGCGTGAATTGCTGGATGTATTTTCTTGTGTTCGTCATCACCGCACGCTGGCTACCGCGGGGCGGCTGTTGGCGCGAAACGGCGAACGCCACCTGAAGTCTGGCGCGGAGATGGTGAAACTTTTCGCGGATCTTCCCGAAGCCATTGCCAGCACCCAGGTGCTGGCTTCGCGGCTGCAATTTACGTTGAACGATCTGGGCTATCAATTTCCGATATATCCCGTGCCGGATGGGCGTTCGCAGATGCAGTTTTTGCGCGACCGGACTTATGACGGGACGCTGACGCGCTATGGAACGGAGAATGAACGTGCGCGGAAACAAATCGCGCACGAGCTTGATGTTATTGAAAAGCTCGATCTGGCTGGTTATTTCCTGATTGTCTGGGACATCATTCGTTTTTGCAGGCAGCAAAATATTCTGGTGCAGGGGCGTGGCTCGGCGGCGAATAGCGCGGTTTGCTATGCGCTGGGAATTACCGCGGTGGATCCGGTGGGCATGGAGTTGCTGTTCGAACGGTTTTTGTCCGAGGAGCGGGGGGAGTGGCCGGACATTGACCTCGATCTTCCGAGCGGCGATCAACGCGAACGCGCCATTCAATATGTTTATGAACGCTACGGAAAACTTGGCGCGGCGATGACGGCGAATGTGATCACATATCGTGGGCGCTCGGCGGCACGCGAAATCGGAAAAGCTTTTGCGTTTGATCCAGAGGTGTTGAATCGCCTGACCTCGCTCGTGGGAGCGTGGGAATACAAGGACGCCAACGACACACTGGAGCGCCAGTTTCAGGATGCCGGGCTGGATTTGCAGCACCCGCAAATTCGGAAATTTTGCGAGTTGTGTTTGAGATTTCAGGATTTGCCGCGGCACCTTGGGCAGCATTCGGGAGGAATGGTGGTCTGCCAGGGGCAACTGGATTCCGTGGTACCGCTAGAGCCGGCGACGATGCCTGGGCGCGTAGTAGTGCAATGGGATAAAGACGATTGCGCGGACATGGGGATCGTGAAAGTGGATCTGCTGGGGCTGGGGATGATGGCGGTGCTGGAAGATTCGCTGAAAATTATTCGCGATGATTACGGCGAAGAAGTGGATTTGAGCCGATTGCCTGCCAACGATCCGTTGGTTTATAAAACTTTGCAAAAAGCGGATACCGTGGGGATGTTTCAAATTGAAAGCCGCGCGCAGATGTCGTGTTTGCCGCGGCTGCACCCGGTTTGTTTCTACGACATTGTTGTGCAAGTGGCGATTATTCGGCCTGGGCCGATTGTGGGGCAAATGGTGAATCCTTATTTAAAGCGGCGGCAGGGGCGTGAGCCGGTGACGTGTCTGCATCCTTCACTGGAGCCAGTGCTGGCGCGCACGCTGGGGGTGCCGCTTTTTCAGGAGCAACTGTTGCGAATGGCCATGATTGCCGCGGGTTTTAGCGGCGGCGAAGCGGAAGAGTTGAGGCGCGCTTTTGGTTTCAAGCGCTCGGAAAGGCGCATGAAAGATGTGGAGCTGAAGTTGCGACGAGGAATGGACAAAAATGGCATCAGCGGCGAAACACAGGAAACGATTATTCGCTCGATTACATCGTTTGCGCTGTATGGATTTCCTGAATCGCATGCGGCTAGTTTTGCGTTGATCGCGTATGCCAGCGCGTATTTGAAGTGTCATTACCTGGCGGCATTTACGGCGGCGATGCTGAACAATCAGCCGATGGGATTTTATCAGCCGCCTTCGCTGGTGACGGATGCGCAGCGGCACGGTTTACGCGTGCGGCCCATTGATATCACGTGTTCGAATTGGCTTTGTACGCTGGAAAAAATCGATGCCAAGTTTGCGGTCCGACTGGGGCTGCGGTATGTGAAAGGTTTGCGCGCGGAGATTGGAGACGAGATTGTTCGAGAACGACTGATGCGTCCATTTAGTTCTGTGGATGATTTGAAAAGCCGCGTTCCGCGAATTCAGAAAGGGGAATTGGCGGTGCTCGCGGAAGTGGGGGCTTTGAATCGGCTGGGAAACCAGCGCGGATTTCATCGTCGCAGCGCTTTGTGGCAAGTGGAAAGGACAGCGCGAGCTGCGGGTCCTTTGTATGAATTTTGTGACGATGTGAAAAAAAATGATGAGGAAGAAAAAGTTTTAGCTGGAAATGCGTCGGGAAATAATGATTTCGCGCACTCGCCGCTGGCGCAGATGAATGCGGAAGAAAGATTGGTGGCCGACTATCGGGGTACGGGAATGACGGTGGGTCCGCATCCCATGGCTTATCATCGCGCAGAGTTGCGAAAAATGGGGATTTGCAGCGCCTCGGAACTAGCGGGTTTGCCGGATGGCATGCAGGTGCGTATTGCCGGAGGAGTGATTGCGCGCCAGCGTCCGGGCACTGCCAAGGGATTCGTGTTTTTGAGCATGGAAGATGAAACTGGGATTGCCAACGCAATTATTTCGCCGCAGCTGTTTGAAGAATGCCACGTGGTGGTGGTGCATCAACAATTTTTGATGATTGATGGGCAGTTGCAGAACCAGGACAATGTGGTTTCGGTGAAATCGCAGCGCATCCGGCCGTTAATAATTACGAGCGCACCGACGACGTCGCACGATTTTCACTAAGATAAAACTGCGGCTGGTAATAATAAAAAGAACGCGATGTTGCGAAACGTCATCTAACCAGCGTGAAATCCAAAGCCAAGGCAAAATCAGCGCCTAAGCGCAAACCGGCGCCCACTGCGCGGAGTAAAGCTGCCCTTGCGCCGCGTAGAGCGGGCCTCGCATCACCCTCCCGTTCAGGTCAGGCTATCGTTCAGCCGACTGGTCTGGAGATACCGCGCAACGTGGAGAACCGCACGCTGAGCGTTGATGGCGGGCCAGTAAATCTCACCAATTTGAACAAAATATATTTTCCTGAGCTGGGTCTGACCAAGCGAGACCTGCTGCAATATTATCGGGATGTTTCTCCATGGCTGTTGCCGCATCTTCACGATCGCGCCATGGTGATGAAGCGGTATCCCAACGGAATAAACGGCGAATTCTTTTTTATGAAGCGCGCGCCTTGGCCGCGGCCTGATTCGATTCCCACATGTTCTATCGAGCACGGCTCCGGAAATGTCATCGACTTTCCGGTGATTCAACATTTGTCGGCACTGTTGTGGGTGGTGAATCTGGGATGCATCGACCTGAATCCGTGGTACGCACGATGCGACGATGTGGACCGGCCGGATTATCTTCATTTTGATCTAGACCCGGTCGTTGGAGCGTCGTTCAAGGGCGTGTTGGAGACGGCGCTGATCGTTCGGGAAGCACTGGATTCCATCAAAATAACAAATTACGCGAAGACTACCGGCTCGCGAGGAATTCACGTTTACGTGGCGATCAAGCGAGGACCGACGCAGAGGGAAGTGTGGAGTTTTGCGAAAGCGTTCGCGAAAGAATTGGAAGCGCGGCATCCCAAAATAATTACGGCGGAATATCGCGTGGCGAAGCGGCCACGCGGGCGTGTGCTGGTTGATTACAATCAGAATGCGTGGAACCGGACGCTGGCTTCGGTCTATTCGGTACGGCCGAAACCCGCGGCGACGGTTTCCACTCCGGTAACCTGGGAAGAAGTGGAGCGCGGCCTGCGGATTGAAGATTTCACGGTGAAAAATGTTCCGACGCGGGTCAGGAAAATCGGCGATCTGTGGAAACCGCTGTTGGAGGAAAAAAATCGCGTGGACCTGAAAGCATTTCTATGACGCTGCCGCTCACGAAGAAATACGCGCCGATGGAGGCTTTGCCGGCTACGGAACTGCCGGAGGGGCCGGAATGGCAATATGAGCCTAAGTGGGATGGGTTTCGGTGTCTCGCGTTTCGCGATGGGAAGCAGATCGATCTGGAGTCGAAATCCGGTAAACCGTTGACGCGTTATTTTCCGGAATTGGCAGCGACGTTGGTGGCGCTGAAAGCAAAGAAATTTGTTTTGGATGGCGAGATCGTAATACCCATGGACGGGAATTTGTCTTTTGATGAGTTGTTGATGCGCATCCACCCGGCGGCGAGCCGTGTTTTGAAATTGAGCCAGGAACATCCCAGCGTGTTCATTGTTTTTGATTTGCTGGTGGATGAAAAGGGAAAATCGCTGGTAAAACTGTCGCAAAAAAAGAGGCGCCAGCAACTGGAACGTTTCGCGAAGCTCTTTTTTGACAAGAATGCTGCCCTCAGTTTGTCGCCGGCTACGGATGACCTATCTATTGCGCGGAAATGGTTTCACATGGGCGTGGGGCTGGACGGAATTGTTGCCAAGCGCAAGGATTTGCCGTATCAAACCGGCGAGCGCAGCGGCATGCAGAAAATCAAGAAGCAGCGCACCGCCGATTGCGTGGTGGGGGGATTCAGATACCTGGAGAAAAAGCCGCTGGTCGGGTCGTTGCTGCTGGGACTCTACAACGACGAAGGATTGCTCGACCACGTGGGATTCAGTTCGTCGATTCAGGCGGACGAGCGTTTGGCGTTAAGTAAAAAGTTGGAGAAAATAATCAAGCCGCCGGGATTCACAGGAAAAGCGCCTGGCGGGTTGAGCCGCTGGAGCACAAAACATTCGATGGAGTGGCAGCCACTCGACCCGAAGCTGGTGGCGGAAGTGCAGTTTGATCACTTCACCGGCGGCAGATTCCGTCATGGCACTAAATTTCTACGATGGCGTCCGGAGAAGGATCCACGCGATTGCACCATGAAGCAAGTGAAGCGTGAAAATAAGTCAGCTATGAATTTGCTTTAGGTTGTCAGCTTCAGCCTGCAGCACCGGCAAACATGCAAACGCATCCGACACCACGTCCAAACGCAAAACGCCGAAATTCGCCGCGTGAATCGCAAGCGCGGGCAACCCACCGGATTTTTCTTCTTTCGCCCGCGAATGCCGGCGGGGTTCGCGCGAAAATGATCATGAGCGAGAACGCGCGGTTCATACTGGCGCGACGACTGCGCAATGATGGGCTGCCGCTGGGAGAATTATTCAGCTTCATCAGCGGATTATATTTTCGGGGCAAACTTGCTTATGCGCGCGCGTTTGCGTCGCCGCCCGCAGGAGTCCCGGGAATATTTGTGATTACGGCGGGGCGTGGGTTGGTGTCGCCGGACGCGCTTATGACACACGACGAGATGTTGGAGATTGCAGATGTTCCGGTGGATGCAGGTGATCCGCGGTACCGGGGGCCGCTGGAACGCGATGCTCAGGAATTGTTGCGCAAGGCTGGGAAGAGATGCGAGATTGTGCTGCTTGGCAGCATCGCCACCGCGAAATACGTAGAGCCGTTATTGGGTATTTTCGACGAGCGTTTACTTTTTCCGTCGGCGTTTGTGGGGCGCGGGGATATGAGTCGCGGCGGGCTCATGCTGCGGTCTGTGCGGGGAGGCGCGGAGCTTGGTTACGAACCGGTGGGCTCGGCGATCCGACACGGGCCGAGGCCGCCGAAATTACCCAAGATAAGGTACACGTAACGCGCAGTACATCGCGGCAGGTCGCGCGCCACCATCAACAGGATTGCCATGGTGGTCACAACCGCCGCGATGCTACGGTGGTTCACAACGGGATGGAAGCGGTAATTTTTATCGGTATTCAAGGATCCGGAAAAAGCAGTTTTTTTCGCGAGCGGTTTTTTGATACGCATGTGCGGATTAATCTGGATATGTTGCGCACGCGCCGGCGGGAAGAACTGCTAGTGGCCGCGTGCCTGGAGGCGGGGCAGTCGTTTGTGATTGACAACACGAACACGCTGCCGTCGGACCGTGCGCGCTATGTAGAGCGTGCTCTCGCGGCGGGCTTCCGCACGATGGCTTACTTTTTCGAAGCGAGCTTGCGTGAGGCCATGCAACGAAATAATTCACGTTCGGGCAAACAAAAAGTTCCGGCTCCAGCTGTGGCTGCAGCGTATAAGAGACTTGTTCCTCCGTCGGCTGACGAAGGTTTCGATGAAATTTACACTGTAAAATTGGTCCCCCACAGCGGTTTCGCGGTGACTAGAAGCAGCTCGCGAGAATAACTTCTAATTAATTCCGAATTAACTTAGAGCCGCGGACATCAGCTGACTACCCAGCCGCATCTTGAAACTACATCTTGAAACTCGTCGCCTACTCAGGGTGGCGAGCCCATGCTAGGCTATCCAACTGCTTTCATGGCTTACATGTCTGTTGTAAACCGCCGTGTCTCCGCGCGGAATGCCTTCGCGCGTCACCGCTGGCTTGTTTCAACTTTTTTCTTTATTTATATTTTTGCGATAGCCGCGACAAGATCGGCGGCGCAGCAGGCGCATCTCCCGTTTAAAAGCGGTGGGGTGGCGGATCTTTCGTCTCGTGGTCCGCAAAGCCACCGTGGGGATTTGTATATTGCGGACGACGATGTGGATATTCACTACGGGGATTCGCGATTACGCGCGGATCACGTGGAATACAACGAGAAGACCTCCGAAGCGTTTGCACGGGGCCACGTGATATTCGATTTTGAGAATCAGCATGTGGAGGCCGACGAGGCGCACTACAACGTAAAAACCGGGCACGGCGTTTTCCGTCATGTGCGCGGCACGGTCAAAATCGAGCGCCGGCCGAATCCCAGCGTTTTACTGTCAAACAATCCTCTTTATTTCGAAGCTCGAGACGTGGAGCGCTTTGCGAAAGATGTTTATGTAATTGAGCAAGCGTGGATCACCATCTGCGACGCGGAGCATCCCACGTGGCAGTTCTATGCGCCGCACGCGCGGGTGCAACTGGAAAAAACTGTTGCGATGGTGAACGCAAATTTTCGGCTGTTTCGCGTCCCACTGATTTGGTTGCCGTATGCGACGGCGCCGGCCGGGCGGAAAGTGCGGGAGTCCGGATTTCTGATTCCGGATATAGGAGACAGTTCGCGGAAGGGTTTTACGATTGGCGATGCTTTTTACTGGGCTCCCAAGCCGTGGTTTGACGCCACGCTGGGAGCGCAATATATGAGTTCACGCGGAGTGATGGAACGAGGTACGTTGCGCGCCAAGCCATTTGAAGGCACGTCGATCACCTACACATATTTTGGCGTTGACGATCGCGGGTTGATAGTCGGAGGAGTGCGACAGCCGCAGGGCGGCGAGGAGCAGCGGCTGGAGATCCAATCACAGCTGCCAGGCGGCTGGCGATTCATTACGGACTATAACCAGCTTTCTTCGCTGACGTTTCGACTCGCGTTTGCGGACACTTATGGCGACGCGATCAACTCCGAAGTACGGAGCGCGGTTTTTCTCAGCAACAATTTCCACGGGTTCAGCCTTAATTTTGCGGGCTTGAACGACAAAAGCTTTTTGCAGATAAGCCCGCCTATCAGCGTCAGCATTCGCAATTTTCCGGAAGCACGCTTTGATTCCGTGGAGCAAGCCCCATGGAGGAATTTGCCGGTTTATTTTGGCTTCGACAGTTTTGTGGATGCGCTACATCGTGCTGACAGCGAAATCAATACGCCAAGTTTTGTGGGCCGCACGGAATTCGCTCCACGAGTGACGGTGCCCATTCATCTGGGAGATTGGCTAGGCATCACAAGTACCGCGGCGTTTCGAACCACGCGTTACGGGGCTTCGTTGACGACGCCCGATGAGGTGAGCAATCGAGCCATTGTGCGCAACACCGGGGAATTTACGGTGGACCTGCGGCCACCAACGCTGGAGCGCTTCTTTGAGGGGCCAAAATCAAAGAGAAGATATAAGCATTCGATTGAGCCGGTGATTACGTATCGCTATGTTACGGGCGTAAATAACTTTGCTGACTTCATTCGCTTCGATTCGGACTCTACCATCACGGATACGAACGAAATTGAGTACGGGGTCACGCAACGATTTTTCGTAAAGAAGGAAGGCGACGACGAGGCGCGAGAACTGGTTTCGTGGCGTCTGGTGCAGAAACATTTTTTCGATCCGACGTTTGGGGGAGCTGCGGTTGCCGGGGAACGTAACGTATTTCAGGCGCTGAATTCCATCACGCCCTTTGCGTTCGCGCTGGGGCCGGTGCACTGGTCTCCACTGATCAGCGATGTGACTATTTCGCCCGGGAGCAAGTACGACATCGAGCAGATCCTGGAATACGATCCGAACATTGCAAAGCTGACCACCATTGGCTCGCTGCTAAAAGTGAAACCGTATGGAAAGTGGTACGCGACGGTGGCCCATTTTCGGCTGGACGCAAATCCCATCCTGCAGCCGCTTTCGAATCAAGTACGCACATTATTTGGCTACGGCAGCCAGAATACCCAGGGATTCAGCGCGGCCGCGGGGGTCAGCTACGATTTTACCAACAGCGCATTGCAGAGCCAGCTGGTGCAGGTCAGCTATAACGGGCGGTGCTGCGGACTGTCGCTGGAATACCGACGCATCGCGCTGGGCCAGGTGCGCACGGAAAATCAGTTTCGGGTGGCGTTTATCATCGCGAATATCGGCACGTTTGGAAACTTGCGACGGCAAGAAAAAATTTATTGAGATGCACGGCAGGGGATGAACGCGGGCAGTCTTCGCGAAGCAACCTAAATGAATGAGACTGAACTAGCATTTGCCACGATCGCGGAGATCGCTCGTCTTTTTCGGACCGGCAAACTGTCGCCAGTTGAGCTGACGGAGTTGATGCTCGCGCGGATTGAACGAACCAATTCAAAATTAAATGCGTACATCACGGTGACGGATGAATTGGCACGCATACAGGCGAAGAGAGCGGAAGCGGAGCTCGGCACAAGGGGAAAGCGCAAAACCCGGACCGATCGCGGGCTTCTGCATGGCATGCCACTTTCGCTGAAAGATAATATTTGTACTGAGGGTATTCGTACCACCGCCGGATCGAAAGTTCTTCGCGATTATTTTCCTAAACGGGATGCGCCTGTGGTTACGCGCCTGAAACAAGCTGGAGCCGTTCTGCTCGGCAAGACCAACATGCATGAGTTCGCTTATGGGGTCACAACTAACAATCCGCACTATGGGCCGGCGCGAAATCCGTGGGATACCAGGAGAATTCCGGGAGGGTCGAGCGGAGGTTCGGCCGCTGCGGTGGCCGCCGGACTTTGTTTTGGCAGCATCGGTACGGACACGGGAGGATCCATTCGAATACCGACGGCGCTGTGCGGGATTGTGGGACTTAAGCCCGGTCTTGGTCGCGTAGACGTTACGGGCGTGATTCCTTTGTCTGTGACGCACGACTGTGTTGGGCCTCTGGCACGCACTGTAGCGGATGCGGCGATTCTTTTTCAGGCTATTGTTGTGGGCGGAAATGGCAAAGGAAAAGGTGAACGCCGCCGTGGGAGCGCCGCAAGAAAACTGCCTAAACTTCGCTTCGGGATACCGCGGGAATTTTTCTTCGATGTAATTTCCGGCGAAGTCCAGAAAAGTTTTGATGCTGCGGTTCGGTCTATTCGCGGATGGGGGGCAAAAGTCAAAGAGGTCTCCATACCGCTTTTGGCGCAAACGGAAAAGGCGGGCAATCGTATCGCTTGGGCAGAGGCCAGTCATTATCATCAGCAATCAGGATGGTTTTCCGACCGTGGAGCGGAGTATGGTGAGGACGTTCGCTCGCGACTTGAAGCGGGAATGAAAGTCTTGGCCGTGGAATATCTGGAGGCGCTGGATCAGAGAAGGAAGGTCATCTCACAATTGCGTGAGGTGATGGAGAAAGAGGCGATCGATGCGCTCATGGTTCCGACGACTCCAATAGCGGCGCCACTGATCGGCGAAGAGACTATTCGTGTTGGAGAGATCGACCATTCGACGCGAGCACTTCTGTTACGCCTGAACCGCCCGGCAAATCTGGCTGGGCTGCCGGCGATTTCGGTTCCCTGCGGTTTCACGGCGGGAGGATTGCCGATCGGATTGCAATTCATTGGCGCGGAACAGAATGAGCAGTTGTTGCTGGACGTGGCCGATGTGTACCTGGCTGATGTGTACCAGCGTGCAAGTCTTCCTTCCAGAGTACCGCCCAATTTCAATACCTAGCTCGAACCCTTTGCAGCGTAAGTGCGTCTAATGCATTTATGGGAGAATGGATTGTGACACCAGTGCGTTTGGGCGCTATCTACAGGACGAACATATTCTACAGGAAGGCTGACGCATGAGCGACGTTTCGCTTGCTGGCGCATTTCTTGCTGGGCTGGTTTCGTTTTTGTCGCCTTGCGTTTTGCCGCTGGTGCCCGGCTACATCTCCATGTTGTCCGGAATTGGCATGGAACAACTGCGCAAAGGTGAATTGCCGCGCTCGGGACTTTTTGGCTCTTCACTGGCTTTTGTGGCGGGATTTTCGGCGGTTTTTATTTCTTTCGGCGCATCGGCCAGTGCGGTGGGATCATTTCTACGGCAAAACCGAGGCGTTCTGGCGCCCATAGCGGGCGCGTTGATTTTGCTTTTTGGGCTGCATCTTTTGGGATTGCTGATCAAGCTGACATTAAAAACCGGGCTGATCATCGGGATAGTACTCGTTGTTCTTGGAGTTGTCTCGCTGGTGCGACATGCGCCACTTTTTGCGGGTTTTGGCGCGATCCACTTTTTTTCCTTGTCGCTGATAGGTTTTTTTGGCCCATCGATGGCGCGCTGGCTTAATCGCGATGTGCGGATACAAAGCAAAATCGGGCAGCCTGGAGTGTGGAGCGCGTTTTTATTGGGATTCGCTTTCGCATTTGGCTGGACACCATGCATCGGGCCAATTCTTGCGACGGTTTTGGCGCTTGCGGCGGCGAGCGACACGATCGCTCGCGGTATTTTGCTTTTGGCGGTTTACTCCGCGGGGCTGGCGGTGCCTTTTCTGCTTACGGCGCTGGGCATCGGACAGTTTCTGCGTTTCTATCAGAATTTTCGCAAGTATCTGCACGCTGTAGAAGTTTTCAGCGGTGCGTTGCTGCTTTTTGTTGGGGGGCTGGTGTTCGTGAACAAACTGACATGGCTCTCGGGAAAACTGACTTTTCTGAACCGGTTCTCACTCTGAGGCGTCCGGTTTAAGATCGGGAAATGAAAATGAAGAATGTTGGTGTGATCGTGGCGACCGTCCTGCTTCTCATAGGGGCGACGTACTATGCGGATAAAAAGACGCGCGTGTCCAGCAATGTAACGGCGCATAAGGATTATTCAACGGATAAATCCATCGGCACGCCGGCGCCGACGGTGCATTTCAAGGACCTCGACGGGAAAGACACTTCGCTGGGCGATTACAGCGGCAAGGTAGTGCTGGTAAATTTTTGGGCTACATGGTGCGATCCGTGCCGAGAAGAAATTCCATGGCTAATCGAGATGCAGCAAAAATATGCTGCCAAAGGGTTTACGGTGCTGGGCATAGCGATGGATGAAGAAGGGAAAAGCGTGGTGGCGCCCTTTGTTTCCAAGGAACATTTCGACGTCAGCAGTCAAAAGCTGACGATGAATTATCCAATAGTGATGGGAAATGATGACATTGCCGACAAATTTGGTGGGCTCCTGGGGTACCCGACGAGTGTTCTAATCTCGCGAGACGGCAAACAGGTGAAACGAATCACGGGCATTATCAGCCCTGAGGAAATGTCGCACGCGATCGAATCGCTGCTGTAGGGGCGCGTGATGCGAGCAAAGATGAACTGCTTCCCTCCAGATAGTTTGTTCGTGTACGCTGAAAACATGCTGGAAGAAAAAGACTTTCAACGAAAAGCAGACGCCGCTTTTGAGGATCTGAAGAAACGATTGCTCACCGCGGGCGACGAGCACGGTTTTGATGTCGAGGGCGAAAGCGGGAAGCTGGAAGTCTTGTTTGAGGATGCTGACGAGACGAAGTTTGTCGTTTCCCCTAACACACCCGTGCGGGAAATTTGGATTTCGGCGCTGTCCACCAGCTTTAAGTTGAGGTGGTCTGAGGAACAGAACGCCTTTGTGCTGGAAAAGACCGGGGAAAACCTGAACGCGGTGATGGCGCGGGTAATTTCGCAGCAGCTCGGGGCCGAAGTTGCTTTGTGACTTTTCGCAGATTGCAAATTCGTAGGATGCTTTGCCTTCGCTGGGTCCTCGTAGTAATTTCCTCAGTGCTTTTTTCTGGTGAAGGCATGGCGCAGGGGCAAACTCCTTCTCCTCGCGATGTCGTTTCTCCAGCGGTTTATGTATCGGCGGACCCCGCAGCCCGCGGCGTTCCTTTTCAATTGGCGGTGGTGTTCAAAATTCGCCCTGGGTTTCACGTGAATGCGCGAGAAAAATCGGCGGAGTATTTAATCGCCACGGATTTGCGTGCGGACATGCCCGCTGGTTTCAAAGCGGGTAATGTCGTTTATCCGAAAGGGCAGCTTCACACCTTCACCTTTTCAAAGAATCCGCTAAACGTTTACGAGGGCACGGTGACTTTACGCATGCCGGTAACCGCTCAGGCCGGCGCGCCGGTGGGGCCGCAACAGATTCCGTTGAAGCTGCGTTATCAAGCATGCAGCACGGAAATCTGTTTGCCGCCTGTGACTATAGATTTGCAGGCATCGATAAATATTGTGGCCAGCGCGGCTGCAGCCAGGCCAGCGCACACGCAATTATTCCCGGCACGGTAAGCCGCACTGCGGTATTCTCCCGACATGGCGTCCGAAGAGAGCGAAAAACCACGTTCACGCGCGTGGATTGTGGTGCTTGGCATTATTCTGTTGGTCTTTATTATTCCTGTGGCGGTGGTGTATCAGCGGGTTCAGGAGGTCGATGATGTAACGCGCGACTGGGTGGTGCGCGCGCTTTCGGAACGATTCGAAAGCCGCGTTGAACTAGAATCCATTCATGTGACGGCTTTTCCGGAAATGAGCGCGACCGGCGAGAAGTTGGCCATTTATTATCACAATCGCACCGATGTTCCTCCGCTGATACAGATCCAGCAATTCACGTTTCACCTCGGATTTATGGGGATTTTGCGGGTTCCGCGGCATATTCGGGGCGTGCATCTGGATAACATGGTGATCAGTGTTCCGCCCCGCGGACAGCCGCCTGGGGAGCCTGCGCCTCCGCCGCCTACAAAAATAAAACAACCGCTTCCAAGAATTACGATTGACCAGCTGGTTTGCGACAACACCACACTGCTCATTCTTCCTAAACAGATCGGCAAGCCGCCACTGGATTTTGACATTCACGATTTAGTTTTGGGCTCCGTGGGTGCCGGGAAGCCGTTTTCATTTCGCGGCAACCTGACAAACGCGAAGCCCGTGGGGGAAATCCGAACGAATGGAAACTTTGGACCTTGGCAAGTGGACGATCCGGGGGACACAGCGGTTTCCGGGTCGTACACGTTTAGGGATGCCGATCTTGGGCCGCTTCCCGGTATTGGCGGGATATTGTCTTCAAGCGGGAAATATTCTGGTGTGCTGGAGAGCATCGAGGTAGAAGGTGTGACAGACACGCCGGATTTTTCGATCGATCCGGTGGGGCGAGCTGTGCCTTTGCACACGGAATTTTCCGCGACGGTGGACGGCACTAATGGCGATACGTATCTGCATCCTGTTCGCGCGACGTTGATCCACTCGCAAATTACTGCGAAGGGCAGCGTGGTGCGTGTGCCTGAAAAGCAGGGGCACTTGATTATCCTTGACGTAGTGGCTCCCATGGCGCGGCTGGAAGATTTGCTGCAGCTGGCCACTAAATCGACGCAGCCGATGATGAGCGGGCTGGTTAATTTGAGAACGAAAATGGCTTTGCCACCTGGCAAAGTGAAAGTGCTGGACAAACTGACGCTGGATGGGGAATTCGACGTCAGCGATGCGCGCTTTGCGAGTTCCGATGTGCGCGACAAGCTGGCGTCTTTCAGCCGCCATGCTATGGGTCAGCCGGACAATCCCGACGCGGGCAGCGCGATTTCGGATTTGCGAGGAAAATTTAATGTGAAAAATGGCGTGATCAAATTCGATCGATTGACCTTTAGCATTCCTGGCGCGGTGATCAAGTTGAATGGGACTTACAAATTGCGCGGCGAGGATCTGAATTTCACGGGGGAGTTGCGCATGGAGGCAAAGCTTTCGCAATTAGTGAGCGGCAAGAAGTCATTTTTCCTGAAAGCCATCGATCCTTTTTTTAGTAAGAGCGGTGCGGGCACATTGATCCCGATCACCATTACAGGCACGCGGGACAATCCCACGCTCGAGTTCAGCATTTTCCATCGCAAGATGAGAAAAAACTTCGGCAGCGATAAGAACGCGAGCGGTAATTAGGTAAAACGAATAGAGCGCCACTCGGGGGAATTGCGTTTCGGCGAGTTGTTTGACCTTGAGCTCCCCTGCTGATGTGAGTGTGCGCGTGAGAATTCCAAGAAAATTCAGGATCCGCCTGCCACGGCGGGTAAACCCTTGAAAATCGAGGGTGGGGCACCCCCCGCGTCGTTTACGTTTTGGAGACGGCGGCAGGTGAGGCAGCGCGCAAACGTTTCACTACGCGGTCTCGACCCAGGACCACCATGGTATCGAAGAGCGGCGGCGCGACGGCCTGTCCGACGATGGCGACGCGTGTGGCATTGATCAGCAAGCCGGCCTTAACACCTTCGGCTTCACACAGCGCTCGCAGAGCGTGATCGCACGCGTCGTGATTCCATTCCGGCAAGGCGGACAGCGCTTCAGCCAATTTTACAAGTAGATCTGGAATTTTTGGGTCCTTCCAGAATTTCGCTTCCGCCGCAGGGTCGATAGCAAATTCATCGCTGAAAAATGCACGGGCCCAAGTGGAAAAATCGGGCAACAACCGCACGCGCGGACGCAGCAAATCGACCGTGCGACTAAACCATTCGCGTCCAGGTTCGGAAGCCCACTCTTCTTTCCACAAGCCGCTACGCTTTAATTCCTGCTCGACTTGCGGAACCAAGTCTTCAATCGGGAGATGTTGGAGATATTGAGTGTTGAACCATTCGAGTTTGGCTTTGTCAAAAACGCCGTTAGTGCGGCTTACGCCTTCGAGTTTAAATTTTTGAATCAAGTCGGCGGTGCGGAGAAATTCGACGTCGCCTCCCGGGGCCCATCCGAGGAGCGCGAGGAAATTTTGAAAGGCTTCGGGCAAGAAGCCTTCATCGCAGTACATGCTGACGCTGGTGGCGCCGTGGCGCTTGGACAGGCGCTTGCGGTCCGGACCCAGAATAAGGGGCAAATGCCCGAAAATAGGCGGTTTAGCTTCGAGCGCGCGGTAAAGCAGAACTTGTTTAGGGGTATTAGAAAGATGATCGGCGCCGCGAATCACATGAGTGATGCGCATGTCGATGTCGTCGACCACGACGCTGAGCTGATACATGGGCTGGCCAAATTCTTCGTTGCCCTGGCCTGAGCGGAGGAGCATGAAGTCTTCGATATCGTCGTTGGAAAATTCGGTGTCGCCAAAAACCACGTCGTAGAAAGTTGTTTTTCCACCGATGGGGACTTTGAAGCGAATTGCGGGCTTGGTTCCGGGCGTGGACGGGATTCCATCGCGGCAGCTGCAGCGAACCACTCGGCGAACCTGGGCGCCTTCGGTGCCATCTTCGGCATGATCGCCGCCAACATATTTTTCCGCCGGGCAGTAACAGAGAAAAGCACTTCCGTTGGCGAGGCATTTTTTTGCAGCGGCGCGGTAAAGTTCTGTGCGGTGCGACTGGTAAAACGGGCCTTCGTCCCAAGTGAGACCGAGCCAGTTCAGGCCGCTTAGAATGCCTTCGACAAGCTCGGGCTTGTTGCGTTCGGCGTCGGTGTCTTCGATGCGCAGAACCATTGTGCCGCCCTGTTGACGCGCGAAGAGCCAGTTAAAAAGGGCGGTACGCGCTCCTCCGACATGCAAATAGCCGGTGGGCGAAGGCGCAAATCGCACCCGCACGTTGCCTGCATCGTTGGTGGATTCATTCATAGTTGGCGTTCGCGCTTAAGTGGCGACGTTTCAGTTTAGCTAAAAGGGGAATGGTCAGTCCAACGCAGGCGGATTGTATAATCCAAAGGAATTCTAAAAACCAAAAGGCGGGTCGTTTTAATCGACTCGCCTTTTGGTTTTGAACGGTAATGCTCTTTTTGAGGAATGAACGATTACACCCTTGCTGCACGGCTGGCGGGCTGCGCTTTTTGCATCGGCTGTCCGCACGCGCAATAGAAATTTGATTCGCCGGACGATCCTGTTTCAATGCTTGAGGTGGTTGAGGTCTGCGAGCCGGACTTGAGCGAGCGTCCGGTGGTTGAACCTAGACGCCCGGAAGATGTGGAGCGCTGATTTCCTCCTGACGTGCCGAACACGCCTTCGCCCGTCGCGCCTTGTGAGCCGAAATCGCCCGGAGTGGAGATGCCCGCGGATTCAGCGTTTCGTAGCGAGCCAACTCCTGTCTCTCCTGTGGCTGAGCCGCCGATCGGTCTTTCGTTCGATGATCTGGTTTGCGACCCGGTATTAACGGAGCTGGCGCCGAAACTTTCATTCTGCATTCTGCTGGGGGACGTCACCTCAATTTCGCATCCACAGTTTGAGTCAGAACACCTATATCGTTCTCCCACTTGTGCGTTCATAGTTTCCTCCCGGAACCCAATTGGTTCACCAAGGCAATATGAGCGTGGTGTTTAGCGCCTTCCATCGGGTATTTGCCGGAGCCACGTAAATTAAAGCGCGGTATTTGCAAGCAGATGCGCGTGCTTGCGTGCGAAGCGTTTTGCACAGGTGCCCACAGGGGGGGATTTTAGAAATAAATGTGGCTGGGGGTTGACGGATAAGGGAAAGCTGGTATAAAGTTACAAATGGTTCGGGGCGCTTGCGTAGCGCCAGGGGTCACCGTCACTGGTGGAACCGAACTAGCAGGGCGTCACAATCGGGTCGAATCCCTGAAGTAGATCCTAAGTGAGGTTCTTTACGAGCACAGGATAGAAATTAGTCGAGCTTCGCGCAAAGACGCCTGAGGAAGGCGACTGTGCCCGGCGCTCGACGCCGGGTTTTTTATTTTCTGGAGGTTCGAGTTTCGAAGTTGAGATTCGACAGCTGGGAAAGAGTTCCGAGGAATTCGGGACGCCCTGACGGGATCAGGGTTATTGCTCTTTGACAACAGAAAGGCTGGCAAGTTCACAGTAAGGGCCTCTGTGATCTTATCGAAGTGTATCTGCGTGAGCAGTGACACGGCGAGGATCGCGGAGAATTACTGTGGACGATTACAAGTTTTGCTCGAGTTGAGCATAACTGTGGAAGAAAAGGCGGACTTACCAATTGTTTGAGGAGCGTAGAAACGAAAGCCTGTGACGCGGAATCGGACTCACCTGAGAAGGTTGGAAAGAGAAGCGGCACGAGGATGTATGGAGCTGCGTGAATCAAAACGTTGAGGGTTTTGTCGAAGTTGATGGAACCGGAAGACGGATTGAGTAAGTTTTATGATTAAGCTACTAAGAGCGTACGGTGGATGCCTTGGCGCCAGAAGGCGAAGAAGGACGTGGCAAGCTGCGATAAGCCTCGGGGAGCCGCAAGCAGGCTTTGATCCGAGGATCTCCGAATGGGGAAACCCGGCGAGATGAACTCTCGTTACAGCCCGCTGAATACATAGGCGGGTATGAGCCAACCCAGGGAAGTGAACCATCTCAGTACCTGGAGGAAAATAAATCACAGAGATTCCGAAAGTAGCGGCGAGCGAAATCGGAACAGCCCAAACCCAAGTGCTTGCATTTGGGGGTTGTAGGACCGCATAAGTAGAGTTACCAAACCGGACATTACGTGAATCCGCTGGAAAGCGGAGCCAAAGAGTGTGAGAGCCACGTAACGGAAAATGTACCGGACTCGAAGCGGCATCCTGAGTACCACGAGACACGTGTAATCTCGTGGGAATCTGGGGAGACCACTCTCCAAGGCTAAATACTCTCTGGCGACCGATAGTGAACCAGTACCGTGAGGGAAAGGCGAAAAGCACCCCTGCGAGGGGAGTGAAATAGAACCTGAAACCGTATGCTTACAAGCAGTCGGAGGGCCATGCATGGATTTCGGTCCATGAAAGCCTGACGGCGTGCCTCTTGCTTAATGAGCCGGCTAGTTAATCTTACGTGCAAGGTTAAGCGCAAGCGAGCCGTAGGGAAACCGAGTCCGAATAGGGCGACAAGTACGTAGGATTAGACGCGAAGCGGGATGATCTACCCTTGGCCAGGTTGAAGGTCGCTTAAACGCGATTGGAGGACCGAACAGGTGTGAGTTGAAAATCGCTCTGATGAGCTGAGGGTAGGGGTGAAAGGCTAATCAAATTCCGTGATAGCTCGTTCTCCCCGAAATGTCTTTAGGGACAGCCTTGTGTGAATTGCCACGGTGGTAGAGCTCTGAATGGACTAGAGGCCAACTCAGGCTATCAAATCCAATCAAACTACGAATGCCGTGGACAACTGCACGGGAGTGAGACTACGAGGGATAAGCTTCGTGGTCAAAAGGGAAACAGCCCAGATCGCCAGCTAAGGTCCCTAACTGTATGCTAAGTGGGAAAGGAAGTGTATTCGCTCGGACAGCCAGGAGGTTGGCTTAGAAGCAGCCATCCTTTAAAGAAAGCGTAACAGCTCACTGGTCAAGCGGATATGCACCTACAATTCAACGGGGCTCAAGCATACGACCGAAGCTGCGAAATGGTTATTCCTTCGGGAATAATCTTTGGTAGGGGAGCATTGCGTGGAGTCTGAAGGTAGACCGAGAGGACTACTGAACACTACACAAGAGACCCTGCCGGCATAAGTAGCGATAAACACGATGAGAACTCGTGTCGCCGAAAGTCTAAGG
>Ga0185299_10002481_pt1 | contig 28219 bp, 42 predicted proteins | sample PaiPotPPA55metaG_FD_128002 | JGI IMG/M metagenome (GOLD analysis project Ga0185299, IMG submission 128002) | Iron sulfur acid spring bacterial and archeal communities from Banff, Canada, to study Microbial Dark Matter (Phase II) - Paint Pots PPA... ...
GTCCCCGCGACGAATGCGCCATGGCTCTTGGCAATCGCCGCGGCCGCGAGACCAACCGAGGTGGTGCCGCCGCGGATGAGCAGACGCTCTCCTTTTTCGAGGCGAAGCGACTTGAACAGCGAGCCCCACGCCGTCTGTAGCATTTCCGGAATGGCGCCTAGTGTTTCCCAGGCGAGTCCCGTCTTGATGACTTGCACCTGCGCCGCGGGCACGCAGGTGTATTCCGCGTATCCGCCATCGAACTGCCGCCCCATTCCGCCCATTGCGGTCGCCACGATCTCGCCTTTGTGGAACTCGCCTCCTGGTGCCTCCTCGACAAGACCGACGGCCTCGATGCCAAGGACACGCGGAAACTTGACATTAGGCGAGTGACCCTGCCGCGTGAATAGCTCGGAACGGTTGAGTCCTAACGCCTTGACGCGGATCAACACCTCGCCGTTCTTTGGTTTGGGAATGGCGAGACTCTCAATTTTGAGAACTTCGGGCCCTCCGGCTTCGTGAATCACCGCGGCTTTCATTGTTGTCATGATCTAGATCCTTATGTTTTATGCGCGCGGCGGGTTGGTGGTGGAGAAGCAGTAGCGTGCGATCCCCCAAACGGCGCCGATCTTCTGGTACGCGAAGAGCTCCTGGTTAGCTTCTGGTCCGCTCTGGCCCATCGCGTTCACTTTCACTATTCCGGCGGAATTGGTGCGCGCGATCGCCCAGTCGGGGGCGACCTGCTTAATTTCGGCGACTTCAAACTTGACGCTCAGGGTAATGGCGTCAAACACCGCGTCATAGGCCTTGCGGACCGCAGCAGCACCGACGCTGGAGGGAAAATGCTGCGGCATGAAAACGCCGTCGGAAGCATACAGATTCATCACCGCATTCGTGTCGGATTGATTCAACGCATCTTGATATTTCGCCAGTACGGCGGCGATTGCCTGTTCATCTGCATTCATGGTTTCGGTCCCCTTAAGCAAGAACAATAGGCCTACCCCTCCCTGGCGACTAGGGGCATAAACTGCAAATGTATTTTCCGAATTTGGGATAATCGATCTACCACCTAAGCCAGCTTTGGTTTCGAGGGTCGAAAACACGATGGCCGACCTCAATTCGCTGACGATTTTCGCGAAAGTTGTGGAGGCGAACAGCTTCTCGGAAGCGGCGCGCCGCCTCAAATTGCCGACCTCGACCGTCAGCCGACGCGTTGCCGATCTCGAGGAGCAACTCGGCGTCCGCCTGCTCGAACGCTCGACGCGCAGCCTGCGGCTCACCGATGTCGGAAGCGAAGTTCTCGAACATGCCCGGCACAGCGCCGAACTCAGCGAATCGGTCGACAACATCGCTTCGAATTATTTATCGAATGTCTCAGGTACCTTGCGACTATCCGCGCCCCCCAGTATTTCCGACTCGTTGCTCGCGCCGCTGGTCTGTGCATTTCAGGCATCCTATCCTGACGTCCGCGTGCAGATCTTTGTCACCGAACGGTTCGTCGATCACATCGCCGAGGGCATCGACCTGGGGTTCAGGGTCGGCATGCTCAAGGACTCGACTCTCATCGCGCGAAAAATCCTGACGTACCGGCATCAACTCGTGGCGAGCCCTGCCTATCTCGAGAAGTGCAAGCCACCCAATACACCGCAGGATCTGGTCGGCCAACGGCTGCTCGCGTTCTCGCGTCGGAAACCTGAAATTAGCTGGGACTTTACCCATCGGAACGGGAAGGACAGGGAAAGGCTGACGTTCCAGCCTTACCTCTCGATGAACGACTACACCGGTCTCGCGGCAGCGCTGCTCGCGGGAGTGGGCATCGGCGACCTTCCTCCGATAGTGCAGCCGGAACTCCTGCGCGATGGACGCCTCATCGAAGTCATGCCGAATTGGCGCTTCCGCACCGTCAACCTCTCCATCGTCCATCCCGGCAAACGGTACATACCGCGCCCGGTGCGCGTCTTCAAGGAATTCGCGGTGCAAATGGCGCCGACCCTCTTCCCAATCCTACCCACCTAAACGTCGAGTTGAAGAGCGATTATCCCAGAGTTGAGAAATAGATTTGCTGTTTGTCTGACTATTCGCGCAGACCAAGCGATTCTATAGTCCGTTCCGAGGACCTCTTAGGTCCCAGGAGAATTACAAATGAAAAAGCTCGTATACGTTTTGGCGCTTGCCGCCGCTCTTTGCGTTCACGTCTCGGCTCAATCCTCAGCAGGGTATTCACAGGAAGATTTGCAAAAGTATGTTCCGGTTTTGCCTTCGGTGAAGGCGCAATTCTGGAAGATCGATCCAAAGCTCGGATATGCAGTCAAAAGCGTTAGAGGAGGCGTATACGTCATTTCCGACAACATGTGGCAATCCGCTTTCCTCGTGACCGATGAAGGCGTGATTGTCTTTGATGCTCCCGCAAGCTTCGGGAGGAATATTCCGTCGGCAATTTCAAAAGTGACCGACCGGCCGATCAAGATGCTGGTCTATTCCCACGTACACAAAGATCACATCGGTGGCTCCGCAGCTTTCAAGAACGTCAAAGACCTCAAGATCGTTGCGCTCGATACCGTCAGCGACTTCCTAAAAGAAATGAAGGATCCGGATAGACTGTTGCTGAACGTAACTTTCAGAACGAAGAAGACGCTCACGCTTGGAGGCAAGGCTGTCGAACTCACCCGCCACGATTATCATTCGAATGAAGGCGACCTTTTTATCTATGTCCCTCAAGCCAATTCTGATGGCTATTGATTGCGTAACCGCCGGCTATGCTCCTTTCCAGGGGTTCGATATCACAACGAACTTTCATCAATACATGAAGGTATTCGACGAGCTCCTCGCTTATGACTTTGACACCTTTGTAGGCGGCCATCTTACGAGTACGGGGACGAGGCAGGATGTTGAGATCACCAAAGAGTTCACGTTGGATGTCTACAACACGGTGAAGCGCGTCCATAACAACCTGGACCAGGCTGCCGTGGTGTCTGAAGCCGCAAAGACGATTGGCACAGACAACGAATTTTTACTGTTTAAGGTGATCCTGGACAAGGCCGCGAACGATTCGGTTAAAGAACTTCAACCTCGCTGGATTAATCGTTTGGCCGGCGTGGATGTTTGGTTAGAAAGCCATGTGCGTACTGCTTTAATTTATGTCCGATGGGACGATAAAGAATAGGTCCCAAGTGGGCGGGAATCCGGAAGTAGTCCGATCCCGCCATCACGAGATTAGTACTGCGAAGTCTTAGTGCAAGTCGGCATAGCGGCAGCAATCTACGCTGAAGATTTCTCAGAAGGCATCGGCCGACTGACCGACAGTCAGTCGACTTGGCCGGCAGAGCCCTACCGTGTCAATCTTGCGTGATTTGTCTTTTCAGCGACTTATATTCTCAACGGGGGCTGCCAAGTCGCTGTACGGAATCACAAGAGCACGGGTGCTGCGGGTAGAATTGTGGGTGGGAAAATCGAAGCGCAACGCATCCTTGCTTGGCTTTGCATTTACACTCTCAGGCTTCAATTATTGCGCTCGATACGTGGGCCGTCGAACTAGACAAATCGCAGGCACTCAATTTACCGTCGCCCCGCCGCAGCATTTCTTGTACTTCTTGTCGGCTGCCACAGAGACTAGGGATATTCCGCTCGGACTCACCGCGTCTCCCGACTTAGGTTACATTCGCCAGTTTATGAAGCTCAATTTGGGTTTGGAGATGCGCCCAGCCAATACGCAGGAGGTGCAGCTAATCTGCAACTGCTGCGGGCAGCCGTACTATCCGGACAAGAGTTGGGAAGATCGGCTCCGAGCCGTGATCTTTGGGGCTGAGCGATTCGCCATCTGCCCACTCTGTACGCAGTCCCCACCGCAAGACGTTTTTGAAAATCCGAAATATCGCCGCCGCTGCTTGTGTGAAGTACAGAGGTTGCAGAGGATGCTCGAAAAGTCTCGGAAAGACATCCAGAAACGTTCGGTGTGAGTCATGCGCCAAAAGAATAACGCCATCGCTGTCGTTCCCGCACCTCCATCGCAAACTCAGCCGCGCACGGACGTACTGGAATGGCTTACTGCCGCTGAAGCAGCCCAACACCTCAAGGTAGAGACCCGCACTCTTTTGCAGTGGGTTAAACAAGGAAAAGTGAAGGGCTATGCTTTATCCGGCACTGAGCGCCGCACGTGGCGCTTTCTGAGGGCTGACTTGGATGCCGGGTTGTTAGCAAGCCCCATGTCAAGGTGAACGAGACCACCGCCGATCTTTTTCGATTCAAAGCCAAGCCCATTGCGCCTCTCAAGTCTCCTCCACGGGCCAACAACTTCCAGCCGACTCCCTGAGCTTCGCCGCCAGCTTCCCGCGAATCCGCAGCGGGATGGCCAGTTCATGCCCCATCGTGAAGATCACGTACTCGAACACCCAGCCCTTCTTCCGTCGCACCCTGATCTCGCTCCAAGGGATAAGTAGCGGAGGATGCAGGAACCGAAATAGGAACATGCTGGCCAAATACAAACCCTCCGGACTCACTCCAAGGGTTAGCATGTTGTTGTAGTTCGTCAGCCGGCGCATCTGACCACTCTGCATTCTCCATTTCGCTCCATCGAACGGCACCCGCGTGCGATAGACCTTTGCCAGCGAGAACCAGCCGCCAATGAAGCTGATTATCGCCCCGACCAGAAACCACAAACAGAGAAAGTAGATCGGGAAGATCGCCGCAAACGCCGAGGGGTGCTGGTCAATCCAGTGTTGGAGATTCATGCTTCAGTTAATAAGATAGACCTCAAACGGACTCACTTTTGCCGACTACCCAGCCTTGAGAAGCGGGTTACGCCCGACTCTGGATGCGGCGACTCCCCCTTTTTGCCTGTCAGTCTAACGTCGAAATGCTTCGCGAGGTCCGCGGGAGCTCGGTGCCACGGATCGCCTTCTCGAAAGATTTCACCGATTCGCTCGATGCAACGAGCGACCAGAGCAGAGCATATCTGCTGGCCGTCAACTCCGAAACTGAACTTCGCGCCTGTCAGGAGGCATAGCGCAATACTCACAATCGTCAGCCAGCCATATCGGTCCTTGAGGCAAAAGTCGGCGAATTCGACGGCTTGCTGGCGGTCAAGAGGCGTCGTGGTCACAGGAAGGTGCACAACCACATACTCGGTCCCGTTGTAGACGGAGATGTTGCGTTGCTGAACGCCGCCGCTGAGTGCCTCGACAATGTCTCCGTCACCGTTGACGAAAACCGCCGCGTGGCTCCAGTGGGCGAAAACCTTGTCCGCGCCCCAATAGCGGAGCGCCTCCCCGATTCGGATGAGCGTCCCGTAAACTCCTGACGAGTGTGTGAGGATAAAATCGCCCGGCAGCACAACGGGTCTCGAAGATAAACTCTGAATGCCGGCCTTTGCAGTCGGTACGGACTCACCCGGCCCATACCTTATCGCCTGATAGCCAGCGACAGCAGTTTCCGATGCGACGGAAGTCATATTGCGCTCCTCAGATAAACGGTCTGACTCGCACACTTGAGCATAGAACTACAGTTGCGAGGTCGAGTTTCTCGGGAGAGATTTTTGGATGCTGAAGAGAAAGGCCGCCGCATAACTCGCAGCAGGCTCCCCAACCTGCTAAGCCGCCTTCTTGTTCGCAGCGCGTACCTTTGCCCACCGTGCCCGCTGTGCCGCTGCGATTCTCTTCCTGCCAGCAGCCGATATGGTACTCTTGCCCCGCTTCGATGCGATGGAAACTACGTTCCGCGCTCTCACTCTTGCCCAACGTGCTTTTTGGGCGAGGCTGATTCGCCTGCGAGCCGAGGCAGACATGGTGCGGCTTCGTCCAGCGCCTTTACCTGCGGATACCGAACCGTTTAGCCCAACCAAACCTTGAATCACTTCGTCTAACTTCTCTACTCGTAATTGCGCTTGCTTGTGCTCTTCACGTATCTGCTGGAGCGCATTCTCTAGATTTGACATTGTTACCCCCTCGTTAATTGATAGCCGTCCAATTGTATAGGACTGGAGTGACTTGCGGCAGCGGGTGCTGGTTTTGGAGCGAAGATAGGCTGGTCGGGATTTGCCGAGGAACGACGCAATGAGCGTAAAAGTATCGTTGTTAGTTCTTGTACTGCTCTGCTTGATACTCGTTACCAGCGGGCAGAAATCTGAAACGAAGTCACAGCGCATGCGTGGCTCGGCATGTTACTTTGGTGAGCCTATTTTCAGACGACGTGCCACCCGAATAAGCATAGACTCAAGCTGAATCTCTACAAGCCAAGAGGAGACTCCCCCGACACTTCCAGTCGCTGGTTGGGATTCGTGTGCGGGAGGACCATGTGAACTTCGTCGTACTAGACGTTGAAACTGCAAATGCTGACCTATCGAGTATTTGCCAGATCGGTGTAGCCATTTTCCAAAATGGTGCTTTGAACAGCAAATGGCATTCCTTAATAAACCCTCAAGATGAGTTTGACCCGACAAACGTCTCAATCCATGGGATCGACGAGAACGCCGTGAAAGGCGCACCTACTTGGGCGGCTGCGTTCCCTGTCGTCAGTTCGCTGCTGCGGGACAACATAGTGGTCAGTCACACGCCATTTGACCGCGTTGCGGTGACTCGCGCTTGCGAGCGACACGAACTCGAATGGTGCACCTGTCGCTGGCTTGATTCCGCCAGAGTCGTCCGACGCGCTTGGCCGATATTCTCCCAGTCCGGCTACGCTCTTTCGAATGTCGCCGCGCACCTCGGTATTCACTATCGGGAACACGATGCGCTGGATGATGCGCGGTGTGCAGGGGAGATTCTGCTACGCGCCATTGCTGAAACGGGTTTGTCAGCCGAAGAGTGGCTCACGCGAGTAGAACAACCGATTGGCTCCTCGGGCTCTCAGGGAACCCGGCGCGATGGCAATGCCGATGGGCCGCTGTTCGGCGAGGTGCTGGTGTTCACGGGGACGTTGTCGATGCCGAGGCGAATGGCGGCAGACGATGCCGCAGGTGCGGGGTGCCGCGTTGACAGTGGCGTAACCAAGAACACGACTCTGCTCGTGGTCGGGGACGAGGATGTCCGGAGGCTAGCTGGGCACGATAAGAGTTCGAAGCACAGGAAAGCGGACGAGTTGATTGCCAAGGGCCAGCCGATCCGCATTCTTGGCGAGAGCGATTTTCGACGCATCGTGTTGCGTTCAAATGCTGCGGTTGCAGGTCTTTGACGGGCAGGTATCAGTACCCCTTTCCACAAGTGTTATAGGTACATCATGCGCCCACATATTGATCGGCTCGGAGAAACGGCCCAGAATGCAGCACAATCGGCGGCTGAACACTCCTGCGAATATCTTCCGACTGAACTTCTGAAACCTGTCCGGGAGAACGACTATCAAACGTTAAACCTTGCTATATCTGATGGCATTCGAGAGATGTTGGGGGTTCCGGGAACTGGCCGCAGGATACGAAAAGCTCTGCCCTATCTGTCGGTTGGTCAAGCCCAGATGATTGCTCACAACGGAATGGCTAGAGCGATGGAAGAAGCTACTTTCCGCAAAATTCTTCGACTGGGATACAAACTGAAGCAAGTGATCACTGGCCCTGACCCATGTCCCATATGCCGAGCGAACCATGAGCAGGGACCTATTCCTGTTGCTGATCCATTTCGGTCTGGTCACTTGTATGGTCCATTCTGTCTCGCCTGCCGCTGTGCGATAACCGCGGCCAGACCGCCTTGCTCACACTGATGCGCGTTTCTGTGTGGCGTTTCCGCACATAACGGAAGCGTTGCGTGTTTCAGAACCCAATCGAACATAGGCCAGACCTGCAAAGTGAGGCCGAAGCTCGCTGCCGGGGATGACGACAGCTAGAGCCTGCCGCCCGTTGTCATTGACGATCTTCGGGACATAGGCGATCCTCGGGTAGACGCGCTCCATCTGTACATTGAATTTCTTCTGCGCCTCATCCAAGTCCTTCTGCGGGGCCTCGATCTCGCCGTTGTCCCGAACACCTATAAAAAGCACGGCAGGAAGTCCCACCGGAACCGAGTTCGCAAACGCGACGGCGGTCTTCTTCCAGTCCTTCTCGTCTTTGATGGTCTTCCGTTCGACAAGGTGATCTTCAAAGTTCTTCATCCTTGCCAAGAGGTCTGCTTCGTTTAAATCAACCGTGATCCGCATCGTTAACCACGCTCTCGTCGCTCATCAGTTTGCGGCCAGCGTCGATCAACCTCATCCATGATCTGCTCTGCCCATCGGATTAGCGTCAAATATTATCCGCGAGTCACCAAGGGCGGGCGGGGCGCACAATGAAGCCTACCCCCCAGCCTTCTCATAGTTTAGTATTTCGCACCCGAACAGAACGAATTGGACCAACGGTTGATCTCGTAGCTATTGTAGTTTTATCAGTCTGCGAGTTACGCCACTGCGGACCCGCAGGTGACGGGATTGGTGCAATGCTTCCCAGATGCGATGTCCGGCGCTGTCAGCTTGGCGACGACGGCGAACTCAGCACGTAATTGGAACGTGAGTTTCGGTTGCAACCTCTCGACTTGGCGAGTCAGGTTCCTGATGCGGAAGAACCTTCGCACGTCGATTGAGCCGCCCTGAAAAACATAATTCCGGTTCACGTGCGTTGTAAGAATCGGGTGAGCCAAGCCAGACCGTGTTGTTTTTTCAAATTGTCGAGCGAATACTTACAATCGCAGCGATACTTGTAGATGCGTTTTGGCAGGTTTTGCTGCTTAATATCGAGCGCTTCAGCCATCCGCGAATTCCGAAGAGTCGATCCTTCCAAGCATTCAACGAATTTGTATCTCCACATAGCAGTACCTCTGCTCGCAATGACCTGTCTTCGCCGCGAGAGGCGGTAGCGTCCGCACATGATTGAAGGAGATTATGGCAGATCGGATGGGCGTTACTTGGCAGCAGCGACCCTCCTTGTTGCAACTTGATCCGAGTCTTTACGAATCTTTTTTCGGGCACGCTTTTGAGCCAGAGCTTGCTTCACCCGGCGTCTCTCGCCCGGCTTTAGGTAGAAGGAGTGACGCTTCACGTCCTTAATAATATCTTCCGTCATAACCTTGCGTTTGAACCGCCGGAGGGCGTTCTCCAACGACTCGCCTTCTTGCAGTCGAACTTCTGCCATTCTCATCACCCCTGTCCAGTTCTAATCGGACGTATTCGAGCTTACGCTCTTTGTGTGGCGGTTCGTGAAACCAACTGCCCAAATAAGCTGGTCAGACGGAGTCGGCTGCCTTGTTCGCTAAACGCCCTTCAGTTGGTTCTCATCCAGCCCGAAATAGTGGCCCAGTTCATGGATGACCGTAAGGCGGATTTGTTCGCGGACTTCGGGCTCGCTGGAGCAGACCGCTTCAATGTTCTTCTGATAAAGCACGATGTGATCGGGTCCTGACGGTGGGTTAAATATGCTTTTCTTGGTCGTGGGCACGCCATGGAAGATACCCAGAAGCAGCCGCCTTTGCTGCCCCGACTGCGGTGATGGCTGGCTAGGCGGCACATCCTCTACCAGAACCGCAACATTCTGAATGCGACTGCGAAATTCTTGTGGGAGCGAGTCGAGCGCCTCCTCGACTACCTTGACGAAATGTTCGCGCTTCATCCTTCACCCACTGAAATAAAAAAGGGCACGCTCACTCCGAGTAGCCGTCGTCGGTCGTGCCGTCATCATCGTCATTTTCTTTTCCGTCTTCTTCTTCCTCATCCTCATCCTCTTCTTCCTCGTCTGGCTCTTGTCGAAGGAGGACATCGGCAGCTACGGAACGATCAGAAGGGTCTGAGTCGGGGCATTCTGGATGTATTCCGCTCATGCCCAATGGTACCCCTTGTTGCCTTTGGCAACGTGGCGACAACGTGGCGCACTGAGAGGCAGCAGAATGTTATGCCGATTCTGAAAGCTGGTGTGCTCTATTTCGCTCTCGTATTCGGAGCGGGCTTCGTGCTTGGAACCATTCGCACGCTGTGGATTGTCCCGCGACTCGGGACGAGAATGTCCGAACTGATGGAAACGCCGATCATGCTCGTGATCACCATACTCGCAGCGCGGTGGACAGTTCGGCGTCTCGCTGTACCGTCCACGCCGCCTGCCCGACTTGGCATGGGTTGCATCGCGCTCGGACTCCTACTGCTCGCTGAGTTCACGCGGTGCTCTGGCTTCGGGGCATGTCGATTCGGGAGTACTTTGCCGGCCGAGACCCGGTGGCGGGAACGGTCTACTATGTGATGCTTGCGGTGTTTGCCGTCATGCCGCTTCTGGTGGCTACACGATGACATCGCCGATCCGATTCCGAGTTTGACACTGAGGCGACATTCCGCCAATCGCCCACTAGGTCGTGGGGCGGGGCGATCACCGGGCAGCGGTACAATCCATAGTGAGAAATCAAAGGAGAACCGTAATGACGCAAAAAGTTATTGAGGTAGTCGGAACGTCCAAAGAGAGCTTTGCTAAGGCTGCGGAAAACGCGGTGGCAGAAGCCGCAAAGACGGTTCGAGGACTGAAGTGGGCGCGAGTGGCGGAACTAGAAATGGAACTGGACGGCAAGAAGATAGCTCAATACCGCGCCACCACAAAGATTTACTTCGACATTGAAAAGTAACGCATCCGTGGAGCGCAGTAGGGGGAGGCGGGGAAAGCGATTCTTAGAAGGCCACATTGCGGTTCACACGAACGAAAGCGTGCCAGACTCATTGAGTCAACCGCGTGTGGAGTCAAACTTAGCTAATGGTGATTATGCCACTGAACTGAGAAATGACTCCAAAGGCAGAGTCCGTTCCAATCGGCGATCACCAGAGCAGGACCAGAGGTAAACTAGCGTGTCATGCGCAAGCGCCTAATCACGCCGAGTCCGCAGGATGTTCGGTCTCTCGATGAAGGCTGGCTGGACCTCGACGGTGCAGCCGTGGTCGAGGTCACATCGGAAGAGAAGGAATATCCGGTAGAGTCTGCGCTAGTCTCTGGAGAGATGCGGGGCTGGCGTGCCGCCGATTCTGGCACTCAGACCATCCGGCTAATCTTCGATCAGCCACAAAGACTCACACGCATTTCGCTCGTCTTCGAGGAAACCGAGACAGAGCGGACCCAAGAGTTCGTCTTGCGATGGTCTCCGGATGGCGGACGCTCATTTCGAGAAATTGTGCGCCAGCAATGGAATTTTAGTCCCCCCAAGACGATACGCGAGATCGAGGAATATCAGGTTGAACTCTCGGATGTCACCGTTCTTGAATTAGTCATTGTGCCTGACAACAGTCGAGGAACGGCTCGTGCCTCGCTCAAGAGTCTGCGCCTGTCTTGACCCGCTGCGAGGTGGGTTTCGGGAGCGACACTTCCTCAAGAATCTCCACAATCTGCGGATACTCGGGACTGTCATTGAATCGAACTCTATACCCATGTTGTCGATGCAGTTCTGCCGCTAGATCGGTTGAGGCATATGCATAACAGCTTTCTACGTAGGACCGCGTCTCTTCTGAGAAGATGTCAAAGCGAACTTTCTCTTCGCGATCCGAGAGCAAGTTCTTTCTGTATGGGCGAATCACTATGGATTGCCCTTGTGCCGGGAATCGAGTCGCCGCGCCATTGACCATTGAACGTGCAATTGTTCCGGGCTTATAGCCACGGTCAACGTCAGGTCCACCACGAGCCGCCGCCACCTTTGCAGCCTTATCAACTCTTTTCAGAACTGGTGACTTCTTGCCTAACGTCCATTCAAAATGCACGGTGATTCCAGCTTTGGCATGGGCTGAAAGTAGCTGCTTCCACAAGTCCGGGTTTTCTCGCGGCTCTCCGTGCTGGTTCCTCCAGTCATTCTTCTTCCATTCCCTTGCTCGGATCAGATTCTCTTTTACGTATTGCGAATCAGTGAAAATTTGCACGCGGGTGACGCTGTTCCAAGGTGCATTCTCGCGAATCCATTTGAGAACACAAATACAGGCAAGTAGCTCCATTCGATTGTTGCTACTCTCCCCGCATCCGAAATCAACGATCTGTTCGTCCTCGCGATCTAAGTGGTCTGGATAATGGACAATCGCAGCACAGCCAGACCTCCCGCCCGGATTCTTGTAGCACGAGCCGTCCGTAGAGATATGAATTGCGCGGGGATCAGGCGGCATACCCAGATTATATTTGGAGCGGCTGACCTAGGCCTCAAAGGGCGCGGGCTCTTCGAGGCGTGCTGCCAAGACTCGCTGAACAAACTCCAACAGGAACCTTTCCTCGCCTCGCCCAAACATGCGCCCGATCCTCGGCAGCAAGAACCCACACAGGATCATCGCTGGAGGAACTATCAGACCGACGCGATTGTCGCCAGATGTGTGATGGCTCCCGGTGAGGAGGTCGAGAGCAGATAGAACGAAAATCGGCCCTCCAAGCAGAACTACTCCCGCAAGCCAAATTCGCATGAAGGTCTTTACCCAACGAGACACGTCGAAATGTGCCTCAATTCGACTACCCCCCGCTTCTGGCTGGAATTCGCCATAGAGATGTGGAGCAAAGTCGTTACGCCAATATCTCCTCTTCTGCAAACGAAAAGTGCTTTCAGTCACTTCCCCCACTACGGGACAAGAACCACGATAGCCGGATAGCGAGAAGAGAGTTCTCCGTTTTTCGTCAATCGAGCGGCGTAGCGCGTCGGCGACTGCAACTGGTGTAAGCGTGGAATACAGGATTACGGATCGTTTCATCAGCCCAGTCTCACCAGAATCGCCACATTGAATTTTGAGTAGTACTTCTTCACATCCTTCGCCCCGTACTTCTCCCGAAATTTCTCGATCACGGATTTGACAGCCTTGGCGTCAGCCACAGGAGCAGCTTGGAACTCCGCCTCCACGCCCCGCGCATCAATCCGAATCTGCGGATTCTGGAGTACGTTCGTGTACCACTGCGTGTCCGAGCCCTGCACGGGCAGTAGGTAGAGCTTGTCGCCTTCCAAGACGAACCAGACGGGTATGGAGATCGTGCGCCCGGACTTCCTCCCGATCACGCTGATCTTGATTTGGCGGTAGCGGGAGAGGCGTTCTTTGAGCATGTTATTTGGAGTTGGCATCCTGTGACTTCCGCTTGGCAATCAGCAACATGGTGTAGTCGTCGAGGTCGATCAAGGCTTCATCGCTCACCGCCTTGAGCCGTTCCCGGCGCTTCTGTCGTAACGATGCTTCTGTTGAGTCCGACGCTTGAGTTCGCTCCTTCGATCCGATCTTGTCTTTGCGATGCGCGAGTTCCTGTGCGTAAGTCCGAGAGGCGGACGGCTTGCTGGCATCGCCAGCAAATGCGGACATTGCTTGGTCCGCCGCGTCGGTCTGCGCATACCAGAGCAATAGGAGCAGGCTCTTTTGTGCAGTCTGATCACGCTCGTTCTTTAATCGATCTATCGCTAGCCGTAGCCAGTAGTCCATATCGGTCGGCAACAACAGGTAAATCAGGGCATAGTTCTGTCCGAGTGTGAGGACATGCTGCGGGATAAACACCGTAAATTTGGGTTGATCCAGAACGTGAAACGCGGCAGCCGTCGTGTTCTCGTTCAAGGACGCCATGCGGTGCACTTGCAGGAAGTAATCCTTTGCCTGCACGTCCGGCAGGTCGCAGCGTGCCATTGCAGCGAGCGCGATCTTTCGGTCTGCCGGAGTATCAGAGAGGCTGAGCAGAAGCGTGCTGCCATCGTAGAGGAAAAATATCGGGTTCTTGAAATCGCCGAGTTCTTGCCGGAGGGCAGGTATGTAAAGCGACGGCTCTGCTTTTGCCCGCGACCACAACTGATCGAGGGCAGCAGACTTCTCTGTGATTTGCTGATTGCTCAGTAAGTGCGGTTGGAAATTGTAGGTCTGTTGAATCTGTTGGTGGATAGATGCGGACTGACCTGCGGCTGAGCTTGCGAGCAACAAGAGCGACAGGACAAGGAAGCCACAGGCGGTGCTGCGATTCATGCGGCTATTCTACACAGGCGTTTCGCCGGGCATTGCAAAACAGAGGCAGCGGGGATGGGCAGTGGGCTCAGCGTGTCCAGTGACGCAAATAAGTATCGCTAACCAGCTTTGAGACTATGAGTCGGTCCACTCTCTCTGGCAACTTGCTCTCGGTCTCAGCCTGCTCCAGTTCGAGAAACAAGGTATTCGCCAGCTTCAGCACCCGCTCAAGGGAGCCGTATTGCCCGGTGCGAATTGTGATCAGCAATTCCTTTTCAGGGCGGGGCAATGTGATCGTTCCGGAGCGCATCAACTCGATGCCCTCATTGAGCAACCGGATTACGTGCATGGCGGCTTTCACGTCGTAGCCGTGAACGTCAATGAACTCGTGCCTTTGCCCCTTCTCGCCAGACCCAATTCCTTGCAATCGGCGAACCTGTGACTCTGCAAACCCACGGAACTGAAGTGCCGCTTGCCGTGACAAGAACACTCTGCGGCTCTTCTGAATTTCCTCCCATGCCTTCGGCTTGGCGGAATAATTTTGCGAGAACAGGAAGTGAAGAGCGGTCGGGTTGCCCTTTGACGCCAGCCCCGCCCATTTGCGCAATGAGTACAAGCATACGTCAACATCGTCGGGGCCGTTTCTGCGTTCATCCCCCGCCGTACTCCAGACGTAGAAGTCCTGCTTGTCGAGCCCCAGCACGAGTTCCGGTGGCTCCAGATACACGCCGTAGATGTCCAGATCGTCCGTATCCTTGACCTTCGCACCATGCAGTTCGCTGCCACCCACAAAAAGGTGAATAAGACTGTCAAGATACGGAAATTCCGCCTGCTCGACAGCGGATAGAAGTTGTTCGGCGCGGGTCATCGCTGCCAGTGTAGCGTAAGTGCTTCCGACCCCAGATAACTTCCTCGATGTCGGAGGGTTGATAGTGAAGATTCGGCGTTCTATCTACGTGTAGAACGGCAGGCAGGTCGCGTTCTCTCATCCTGCTGGGAACAGCTCGTCAAACAAGCGCACAAGCAACTGGGCGTATGCCGCTGAGCCATGCTCCTGCACATAACGTCGTTCAGCGGGGCGAATCGGATTTGTGTCTGCGTGCGCTTCAAGTCGGGCGGTGCTGTGTGCCTGCGGGCTTCTCTCTCCGACGCGCTTCTTGATCTCCTCGGACGGCACAATTCCTCTTCGGAGGCGGTCACGCGCTCCGCGTAGGTTTTGGAACAAGTCGTCAAGATCATGAATCACACGAATCGCTTCAAGGGCTCGGCAACCGTCAGCGACCTTACCATCAGACCCGAGCGCGTACACGTTTGGCATCGTCCAGATCGTTTGGCTTCCCCGCGCCCACATCAACTGTGCAACTGTAGACAACGCATCGCGCATGTTGTGAATCTCCGCGACTGAAACAACTGCTTCGTCAGGCGCTCCGATCTCTTTCACGTATTGGTTCCAAACATCGACAATGCGCTGCTCGGAGATAAGTTTTGCCGGGTCGCGAACCGCCTCGTACTCGGCGTGGGCAACTCGCTGACGGATACTGCTGCTGGCCCAAGCCGGAGGCAATTCTTTCGCAAAGAGGCCCGCGACCTCGGACACGAAGGCACTGGCGTCCGCTTCCGAGTGAATTCGCCCGGCAAGTTCGTTGATGCGAATAGCAGCTTGCTTGTGTCGTTCGTACTCGTCGAGAGCACGCTGCTGCATGGTCGTCTGCGACTCAACGGAATTGCTCTGCGGGGAAGCCCCGATGATCAACGCGAAGACTAATCCGAGGACGATCACGAATGGATGCATAACTGTCGTTGCACAAGACAGGGGGTAATAATAAACCAAACTGGGGCAACCTACACCGCTCGAACCAGACTGGGCTGGAGGTCGTCTGCCCGGACTTCCTTGGGGCTTCTCGTCATTCGACCCGTGCGATCCTTGCTACTAGCGCGTCGTCTTCGCTCTTCTGCTTCTGCTTGTCCGCGCTCGGTGATGTCCAACGGTGTTCGCTAATAAGCTCTTTCGCATTCTTGTAGGTCAGATCGGCTGGAAACTCACGGTCACCGTAAAGCGTCTTCAGATATCCTCTTTGCTGTTCGTCCGCTGGCGGTTCATAATCACGTCGAAGTCTTTTGTAGTCCTCAGGCGCTTTGGTTTCGACCAAGCTGTCAGCGGCTTTGATCGCCAAGGCGAAGGTCGGATACGAAGCTTCAAAGTGTTGGTTAGATATCTCAGCCGTAACGCGGTATGTCTCGTAATCGCCAAAGCCAAAAATGCTGACGAATCCGTTGCTAGTGATGAAAGAGCCGTTGCTCTGAAAGACGTACAAACTCAGTGAATAATTACCCCGGCATGTTTTCTGCCACCGCAACTCACTGCTCTCGTAGTCCTCGGGCGGCAATTCTTGAACCAGCATGTTGCCAACGTCTTCGATGACGGTCAGCACGGGAGGCGCAGCCTTATGGGTGTCGTCTCCATGCTTCTGCTCGGAAGCATGCAAAGACTCACGAAGTTTGCGACTTTCATCTTCTCGTTCGGTTTTCCTTGCAGCTAGGCCCTCACTGACGAGCCGCCCGGCGTGTTCTACAGTCAAGTCTGTCCGCCCTTTACAGCTATCACACAAGTCACCGTTTCCTTGTGGATTGGAACAGATGCAGTACGTCGTTTCCGTCCCCTTGTAAAACTTCCGCAGTAGGCTTTTCTGTGGATCAGTGGCCCTTCCGTTTAGGAACTGGTTTGACTTGGCTTCATGGTGCGCCTGCCTTCCGACTTCATGTGCAGGCTGTTCCTTCTGGCCAGCGCCTCCTGATGTAGAGTTGTAGCCATACGCAGGGTTGTCGTACTGGTAATGAGCGACCCAGTACCGTTCCTTTTCGTTAAGTTCGTGGCGGGAGCTTGCGTTGTCGATTACCCTGAACTCGAAAGTGCTCTCGCCATGCTCATGTAAAGCGAAGTGGAATCTCTTGGTGACGCCATTGGTCTGTTTCCTTGCGGTTGCGTCCTGCCTATGCTGCCGCCATCGTTCTTCTGGCTCTTGGGTAGTTTGTCCGATGTAACCTTTATTATTGGTGCGGCAGACTGCGCTGTAGATGTACCCGTAGACAGGAAGGGAAGCAGCAGTCGTTATTTCTGGAACCGAGCCAGTGTCAGGCGCAGGCACGTTGGCGCTCAGGGTTCTGCTTTTCGAAATGCGGCCAAATAGTTTGAACCCAAACATGCGCGTCTCCCCGTTCGACGGCTAGTCGCCTCGTAGGACTAAGCGGAGGCCGCAAATTCCACACCTTGCATTGTTGTTAGACCCATGATTCGCGCTTTGGCGAGACCGCGAAAGTAACTGAAGTCACCCCGCAAGGTTTATCTCCAGACTAGCGCCACTACGACGAAATCCGACTGCAAGGTGCCGCAGCATCATCCCGATTGCCATTGGTTGACATTCGCCATGCCCTTTTCACACGTAGTTTTTACCGCCGTGCATGGGATTGCCCACGCCAACCTGAGGAGGTCGGTACCCAGAATGGTTCGTTCTGATGGTAATACCAGACCTTCTTACCTTCGGTACTTGGCCCCGAAGCGGTAGCCCGGTAGCGTTGGCTGTGAAACGAGGATCGTTTACCCTCCTCCAATTGCGGGGTTGCACGAGGAGTATCACGGCGAAAACCCCGCTTACCTGAACAGACGCAGCCATGCAACTGAGGATTCCCGAAGCGGCCCGCGTGCTTGTGCTCGACGATGATCCCAAGAGGCTAGACTGGTTTCGGGTATCGGTGGGCGATACAAAGGGGCACGCTCCCACGTGCTGTACAACCGTGGACGAGTTGATAGGCGAACTTGAGAGCGGCGAGTTCGACGTGGTGTTCTTAGATCACGATCTTTGCTGGCAAGATGCGGCCTACTCGGAGCGGGAGCATGGCAATGGCAAAGAGGCGGCACGGTACCTTGCGTGGATGGGTTTTAAGGGAATGGTCGTCATTCACTCGGTCAACGAGGACGGAGCCAAAGCGATGAATACTTATCTTCCGCAGGCTAGGGTCGCGCCGTTCGGGACGTTTGAATTAGAAGCCGTCGCATCTCCGAGTTCTATTTCGACAAAGAAATGCGACCCTCGCTGACTGGGAACAGGAGATCGCGGGGACCTATCAGAACGCTACCCCACTTATTTCATTTGTCCATCGAGCCGCTGACAAGCAGGTTCAGGGGAATCTCGATTCCACTCCCCAATCTCAGCCTGTCTCGCAAATAGAGGTTCTCTAGCTTCAGACGACGATGTTGCAGGGCACGACGGACGGCAAAGACCAAATGTTCTCGCGTGAAGGGTCTAAATAGAAAGTCGTAACAACCCATGCCCAACATTTTCATCATCAGACTGGGTTCGAATGTGGCGCTAGAAACGATGGCCGGAACTGTACGTGAGGCTGTTTTTCCGATCATGCTCCTGAAGCTGTCATCCGCCCACTCCGTCACGCCACAACAAACCAGATCGATTCTTTCTCCTGAATCGAGGATTTCTAGGGTTTTGGTGGGGGTCTCGGCCACTCTACACTCGTATCCCGCTGCGGTCAGCATGTGGGTCATAATCTCACGCATGGTCTCTTCATCGTCATCGTCCTCTATAAGAATGCGCTCGGGTTTGTCAGTCGTTTCGATTGTCGAGGTCATTCCTGTCACTCCGTTGGAAACGCAGCGCGAAAGAAGTCATCATACCCGTGCATCGGCTTGGCTCCGTGCGTGCTGCTCCCTGACGAACGCTGGCGGCTCTGGCCTCCCGGTGCGTCGCTGCTGAAGTATCTAACTGGTCGACTCTACAGCTTCTTTCTTGCGCAAAGCATGGTAGAGGTAGGGGAACCTTGGCCACATGGCGAATGGGCACATGGCGCGAAAGGCGTTTTTCAATACTATCGGGATCTCCTGAAGACCACGGATCTGCGCGCGATGACTACGTACTTGGACTACATGGCGGCAAAAAAAGTAAAAGGGCATTGGCCTTGTCCTTGTAGAAGCGGCAAACTCTTGCGCCACTGTCACTTCAGCCTGGTCACGAGCCTGAGGGTGAAGATTTCGCGCAAAGACGCGCTGAAATCACTTGCGGCACTTAAGGAGGCCGGGACCTCCGTCATCGAACTGACCGAACCGACGGCCCCGATTTAGGCGCTTCTTTTATTTACCGATTTCCGAGTTGCATTCGGGCATCATCTCCACGAAATCGCAGCCGCGTGATAATCCCGTTTACAAGGTGCCCTCTGGATTCTAGACATGCCGAACCGCCCTGTTCCGGCTATATTGAACGGACACAGTGGGAATAGTTATTTATGGCAAGTCTCCGGGAATATTTCGACGCGGATTTCAGCTACGCCACCAGAGTGCACGTTAAGCTGCCCGCCTATCGATCAGACGTTGAAGTGGCACTCCTCTATGATTTTTCGGCGGTTCCCTCCTTCCTCGCGTGTTACGTGCCCGGCGATAAGCACGCGCTGCAAGTGTTTCTTCAACTACTAGAAGCCCTGCAGCCAGGCAAATCGCAAGTCACCCTCGATGGGAGAGTGACTTTGCCGTCGGCCCGAATGTTTCCTGGTGAAATGGAGATCAAGAACACAAATCCGTTTGAACTGCGCGCGAAGTTTCATGGAGACCCGGAGTGGATATCCAATAAGGAAATTCCCACATCGACGCGCATCTTTATCTATTCGGAATCGCGGCTCACCGGCGATCAGATATCGCAGCTCAAACAGAGAGCCCAGGCACTCGGACAGCGAGTGCAATTCAGGTCTATTGACCACGCGGAAGCGCGGTCGCAATATGAGAATCCTTTGGCGTTCATAAGCCATGACTCACGCGACAAGGCTGAGGTCGCACGCAAAATCGCGCTTGGCCTCCAGAAACTGCTGTGCCCGGTTTGGTACGACGAGTTTTCGCTAATGGTCGGAGTCAATCTGCGTGACAGCATTGAAGGCGGACTGAAGAAGTGCAGGAAATGTATCCTTATCTTGAGTCCACATTTCTTTTCTAACAGTGGCTGGACGAAAAAGGAGTTTGACTCAATATTTACGCGAGAGATTCTGGAAGAACGCCAACTGGTCCTTCCTGTGTGGTATGGGGTTACAAAACAATCGGTCTATGACTACAGCCCAAGTCTTTTGAACGTCAAAGGTGTCGATTGGAATCAGCTTGGCGAGACTGAGGTATGTAGACAACTCTCGCTGGCGATCCTCCACCAAGAGCGTTGATTGGCAATGCCTGCCGCGTAACCCGTCAAATCGGCACCTTGTGGGGGGCGGAGCGGCGCCGCTTGTAATAAATCTGCGTTGTGGTGATTTGCCTGTGGTCGAGGAGATCCTGGACGGACTCGATGGGCACACCGGCGTCGAGCAGCGGCGTCGCCGGCGTCGCCCGCTGTGAGTGCGGCGAAATAGATACACTTCTGTACCTTTTGCCCGTCCGCAAGCTCTTTCTCCTGCATCGCACCGGGGAGCCGCTCCAGGTAACTCATGAGCACCCGGTACATGCTGCGCTGGGCCATGCGGCGCGGGGCGAGGGCATCACCGTGCCGGGAGACACGGGGGCGGAAGAGGGGACCGCTCTCGATGCCGGCGGCCTTGATGTACTCGGCGATTGATTCCGCCGCGCTGAAGTGAATGCCCTTGGTCTTGTAACGGTTGCCCTTCAGATGAACCCGCACCCCCGATCCGGCACACTATTGGCACACTACCCGCAAGAGATAATCAGATTTCATGCGGGTCTGCGTGAGTAGTCGGCTGATCGGCCGTAAGGCGGTTAATCATTCACGTGGTCGCAGTGGACTTGCCGAGACAGCGTAGTTCTCGCACACAATTGGCACACCGCAAAAAGTCATAACCCGCGCAGCCAGAGATATTGGGATTGGCCTTGAGGGCAGAACCGACTTGGGAAAGGCAATCTTGTTGACATGTGCATGACATGAAAGTATGCTTCTAGCATGTCCAAGATGATTCAACTTCGTAATGTACCTGACGCCCTGCACCGCGGCCTGAAAGCTCGCGCTGCCATGGCGGGTATGTCACTTTCGGACTATCTATTAGCGGAGATCAAAGAAATCGCGGAGAGGCCGACGCTCGCAGAATTGCGAGAGCGCCTGCATAAGCGTAAGCCGGTTTCGGCGCAGATTGATACCGCTCGCTTGGTGCGAGAAGAGCGCGAGGCTCGATGATCGTCCTCGATGCGTCTGCCGCAGTTGACTGGCTTCTTCAGACATCCGCGGGGCAGAGCATCGAGAACCGAATTTATTCGCGTAACGAAACCCTACACGCGCCTCACCTCCTAGATCTTGAGGTCACGCAGGTACTGAGACGTTTAGCACTGCAAGGAGTGGTCTCTGTGCATCGTGCTGACGAGGCGGTCCGTGATCTGCTGGATCTCCGTATTACTCGGTATCCTCATCTCGTGCTCCTGCCCCGCATCTGGCAACTCCGTCACAACTTTTCTGCCTATGATGCGGCCTACGTCGTGCTTGCCGAAAAGCTCGGAGGTACGTTAGTTACACGGGATCGTCGACTCGCTTCTGCTTCGGGCCATGCCGCAGCCGTTGAGCTCTTCTAATCCGACGGGATCGCATCACCAACTCACCCACTCACCCACTGATCGTCGATCAGCGAGGCACAACTCGCCCTTAGGCCTTATTCCGGCTGATCGGCCGTCAGCCGTCCATTCTGGTTGATCCTTTTTCTCCGTTACACCACCAGTGTGTTGCTTGGATATTGTCCGGATGGTCGTCTCTCCAAGCTCCGCCCATTCCTTTGGGATCCCGATGGTCTGGCACAATGTCGTTGTAATCCGTGAATTCTTCGTGGCAGATGGCACACTTCCTGTCCTGCTCCACAATCTTTCGGTTCAGAAGCTTCCGCATCTCTGATGCGGATCTGAGTTCCCGATATCCTCTTGGGTGATGCGGATCTTCGACCCGCCGAACGCCCAGGCAGACTCTCCGGTCGATCCGAGCTTGTTCCCTGCCGCAACAGAAGCGAGATCTATGGATCGGACAGAATTCCTTGCGACGGAGTTTCATACAGTTCCTTCCTGCTGGCGCCCCTCATTGCTTGTTGGCTGTCATGAATTCGTCCAAGAAGGAGAGCAATAGAGGCTGGCTTGACGTACTAGGAGTGCGGCGCTACTATCGGGCCGGAAGCAGCATCTGCGCGTACCGCGGTAGTACCATGGAGCGAGTTGACCGACTCCGTCGTGGATTCTTCTCGAGCCAGCTCTCAAGGTTTGGTTGGCGGATCAGTTTGACGCTTTTCTGCCTGGCACTTGCGATCCTGCTGGTAGCGCTCCTGGCGGCAAAGATCGACAGTATCGATCTCTCCTCCTTGTTATTAGGCGTCGCCCTAGCTACCCTTTGTGTGGTGCTTCTCTTTCTCTTTAGGTTCTTGCACTTAGCGAACGAGCAGCATGAGCGGGCAAACTCCGCACTCGATACCACCGAAACCTCACTTATGGAGAGCGACGAGCGGTTCCGGCAGATGGCCGACAATATTCAGGAAATCTTCTGGATGATCGACGCAGAGACCAGCAAACCCCTCTATGTAAATCCAGCTTACGAGACCATTACAGGACGCCCTCGCAAGGCGCTCCAAGAAGACCCGCTCTCATACGAGGAGATCATTCATGCTGACGATCGCGTCCAAGTGCTCCTCAAGCTTGAAGAGGCTACTCGCACGGGAGACTTTGACGAACGATTCAGGATCGTGTTGCCCAGCGGAGACTCGCGCTGGGTCTGGGTGCGCGGATTTCCAGTACGGGATGGCAAAGGTCGAATCCGCCGACTTGTTGGAACCGCGCTGGACATTACCACACAGATACATGCGGAAGAGGAAGTCACCAGAAACTTATCGTTGGCCGAATCCGCTTGGGCCGAAGCGGACGCAATGCGCAAGGCGACGTTAGCGCTGACCCAAGACCTCCGAATGGATAACGTTCTGGACACGTTGCTTCAGTCTCTCCTAGAACTGGTGCCTTACGAGTCGGCACAGATCTTGCTGCTTGAATCTGATTCCCGGTTGTTTGTGGCCCGGGAAGCGCCACTCCTTGACGCCGCGAAGCAAGCTGCGAAGTACCCACTGACTCTCGAAGCGGCCGACTTCCCGGTCCTACAGCGAGTCCTGGTAAGTCAAAGCGGTCTCGTCGTCTCAGACACTAAGCAGGAACAGGAATGGCGCCCTATCAGGGCCTCCGGCCAACTGCGCTCATGGCTTTGCGTTCCGTTGGTTGCATCCCGACAGACGCTGGGGCTGCTTTCCTTGGGCCACCCTGTTCCCGACCGCTTTACTCAGGAACATCTGCGGCTGGCAAAGTCGGTCGCGATTCCAGCCGCCGCCGCAATTCAGAATGCCCGTCTTTATGAGTGCGCGAAAATCTACGGCGCGGAACTCGAGAAACGCACTTCGGATCTCCAGGAGGCGCAGAGCGCCCTCCAACAGTTCAAGAGTGAACGTCCTTCCTGAGAGAATTGGCTAGGCAATAGGCCATTCTCTAGCTCTCAACGACGCAGTGCTGTTCCCTCTTCGATTCGCCTCAATGCGCAAAAAACAGCGTGAGATCCTCACGCTCGGGCCGGCGCAGTGTTGGTGCTGAATGCCGGTTGGCCGGGATCACGACCGGCAAGAAGAAAGATGACCGCGATAGTGAGACATTGATCCAGGATGTATTCCCTTCCTTCCTTCGGGGAAGGTACACAAGCCGCGACGTCCAGCCAATGAACACCAGCCGTCGTGGACTCTCTTGGAGGCCGTTACGATGTCCAGCCCTAGACGCATTGCCTGCCTTGCCCAGGATCGTCGCACTTGCGGTCCTGACAGCACCCTCACTCATTTTGCCATCAGTTCCCGCTGCTAAAGACGGCGGTGCAGTATGAGCAATCCTGAAGTTGCGCTTTGGTGGGACAGAGACATCGACCGGACCGGAAGACCGATTCGGCCGGACGTTCGAGCCGCTGCGCATGGAATTTGGGGCTTCGCCTGTAGGCGGGCACAATCCCTCATCTCCGATTGCAGCCAGGCTGCTGAGCTCATGGAGAGCAGCGTAGCGCAAGTATCGCGGTACCTCGATCGAGGAAGTGTCCTGGTGTTCTCACGCGAGATAGATGGCCTTCTGATGTGTGCTTTCCGGAGGGCTCTCTGTCGCCGCGCGGCCAAACTCAGGCGACTCGAAACCGTCGGCGGGGCGCGCGAACTCTCCAGCCGGGCAGTCGACCGGACTTGGAGCCGCCAAATTGACGCCCGCCTGGAGCTTGAACAAGTTGTGCGGCGGCTCTCCGAAAGAAGTCGTACGATTTTGGCGCTGCGGTACGCCGGCTACACTTGGAAGGAAGCAGCGCGGCTGCTCGGATCGTCCGTTCCTGCCTTGCGCAGTTGCTTCTGGCGTGACGTAACCCGAGTGAAAAGCGAACTCAAGAACCATCGCGGCGCAGGACCGGAAGGCCAAGCGAGGGACCAGCAGCGCAGTTCTGCACGCAATGACGTACGGTGCTAATCATGCAGTCGTTGCGAGATCCTCGCCGCACTCGTCTTCGTCGAGATCGAATTCAGGCGAATTCCTCATCTGTTCTTCGTAGGCTGCCCGCTCTTTCTTACTTTCCCTCACCGGCAACAGTTCTGCGTGGCTTGGCGGAAACACAAAGTCTTTGACAAAGTTGAGCCTTTCAATATTCAGCCTTCGCCCCACGACCTCTTTGCCGTGCTGCTTGCAAAACTCCGAGAAGTCATCAGCATCAATAATTTCCCTCTGCAGCTTTCCGGTCTGCACCACACGACATTTCAGCCAGCCGAGCAATGTCCATCTCTGGATCTCCTCGGCCCGGATGTGCAGAACCTCGGCAAGGGTGTACTTGGTGAACCAGTCTTGCCCCATCCTGGCGCTGGCGCCTAGCCGGCACAGCATGGACCGGATTGAGCCTGGCGACCGGCGCAGCGCTATCGCAACTTCTGGAAGGGGCTGCACCGCGATCAAGTCCAGCAACTTTTGTTGTGCTCGCTCAGGCCACTCGCGGTATGCCCGTTTGCCGACAATTCCCGACTGACGAGCAAATCGCCAGCAAGCGTCTCTTGGGTTGCCCGAAACTTCCACCAATCTATTCACCAGCACTCTGACTTGGTTGTTAGAATCCTGTTCCCGCGGCTGTGCCCGCTGGGCAGTCAAGTGGATTCTTACCAGCTCTCGGGCTTCCTTTGACCAGCGGAAGGTGCGGCGCCTCCTGCCAGCGTATTCCTCATCCATAGTGCGAACGCTCTCGGCTCAAACTTCAGAGGTGTTCCTCTTGACTTATATATGTCCGCGAGGTGAGAAAGTATTGCGTTCAGGAAAGCGGCTTCTTGTCAGGTTCACGAATTCAGATAGCTTTTTTCCAACGGAAGGCCGTATAAGAAATGCGTGTGACGCAGTTGGTCGCAATCCAGACCAGTCTGCTAAAAGATTATCTGAGGAGCTGATATTGGGCCGCAAGGGAGAACTTGACGATTTGATTGCCGCATTCGGTCGCCGGGTGCACGAGGAGCAACCCAATCCCAAACGCGTCGGTTGTCCAGGACGGACCGCCTTGACCCGGCTGGCAACGGAGCCACCAGCTTTGGGAACCGACTCCATTCTCGACCATGTCCGGCGGTGCGCAGCCTGCCTCGACGAACTAAAGAATCTCAGAATATCGAGTAAACGATCGCAACGCTAGTCGCTCGTAAGATTTAGTGTTAGGGATCGGTGCTAACCTCGAATCCAAACGCCTTCAGCAACTCTGAGGGAACATACTTCTGGTCTTTGTTCCGGGACACCCAGTCCCGTAGCCTCGGAGAAGTCACGTACTGTGAAGGTGAGAGCCTAAGCTCTTCAACAACTCTCTCGAAGGAACTCTGCGAAGGAAGCGGAGGTCCAATAGCCACCGGATTCGTGAATTGTGGGTTGCCACGCCTCACGGCTGGTCTCCTGGCAACCAAGATACAGTCAGTCGCAGATGATTCGCAACGTGATCCTGATAGGCAGCGCTAGCCTTCTCGTGCTGCGCCAGATTTTCGTAGTAGTCCCCTTTCGACCAGCATTCGTTTCACGCATAAATTGGCAGAAAGGTCCAAAGGTTTTTGGCTTCCTCTTTACGTTTTTGCTCGGACATTGAGTGGTGAACTGGTGCCAACCATGCTTGATGTATCTTCCGGCGTCAAGCTGCTACTTGATTCCTGCGCACACTGCTAGTTAGTTCTTGCCCACGCCTTCGAGGACCTGTGGACCTAGCTGTGGAAAAATAGAAAGAATTTAATCTCCCATTCATTAAAGGAGCAATGATTCAACGGCTTGCGTTTCTAAATTTTGATCCATCGCAGAAAGCCGTTTGCACCGAAAAGGGGCATTGACAATCTTTGGGCAAATCTCTACGTTTGCTTCCGTCGACGGCTGAAAGGGTTGGCTTAATTAAATTTTTGCCAGTCCGAAGTAGGCTGAGTGATCAGCTCGGCGGGGTAACCCGAAGAGCAGCCAGACCTGAAAAAACCGACGGCTCTGCGAGGGGCAGTTGGGGTTTGGGACCGCGAAAGCGGTGATCGCATCAAGGGCTGTGACGGTGCATGCGTCCACGCTGTTGGCTCCCTCGCGGGAGCTGACGGCTAGAGCATAACCAATGTCACAGCCTTTACCTTTTCCCAGCTTCCTCCTCCTAAGTAACCCTCGCAAAAGCGGTTCCACGGAAAATATTCCCGCTCCGAGATCTCCGTTGCCGCGCTCACCCGCTTTCCAACAAGAATTTGTGAAGAACCGCCCAAACAGGATTCAACTGGGCGTCATCTGCGAGGCCTTAACCGGTTTTCTCAAGAAATAGTTCCTGGTCGCTTTGTACAATATAGAAGACATGGCAGTGACGATCGAGATGCAGAATACGGGTGACCCTCGAGCGCGCGGCGAGATTCTTGCCGGTGTCGAACACGTGCTGAGTGATGCGGCGGGAGAGTGGCGGGTGTCCATTGTTGGGTCTCGTGCAAATGACAACTGGGAAATGAAAGTGGAGGGACCCCAGGGATTCGAGCGTTCGTACACTCTGGTTGGCGAAGCTGGAGAGCACCAGCCTGAGGCAATACGGAACGTGCTTATTAAGCTGCTGCCCGCGAGCACGCGATGATCTACCATACTCGTTCGCGTTTGCCTGCAGCCGGAGCAGACACCGCAGGAGTTAGCTGGGTCAGTTCTTCGAGGCGGTGGAACCAGCGATGAAGATGAAGAAGATTCCGAATTCAAGTCGTCACCTCAGCGAGCACATTTTGCGAGCGTTGAACAAGATTAGAAAACCAAGCACCGCTGGCGAAATCGCCGAGCTGCTCAATCGTGACCTGGACCTCGAGGACAGCCCTTTCCAAGCGAAAGACGTCGGGGAGTGGTTGCGAAGCACCGAGGACGCCCGCACGATGCTCGTGCCCGGTTCGCCCTAACCCTTATTTCAAACACGGCCCCAGGTGTCTAGTTTTATGGGTTCACTACAAATGAATTGACCGCGACGCACCTTGGTAGCGTATGGTTCCGACAAATTTAGGTTGCAGGCGATGGTCGGATCTGTGACGGTCGTAAGGAGAGGCAAAATCTTCACGCGATAGCTCTCTTGATTGAGCCAAGCTGGAAGTTGGGAAGGAACCCAACGGCTGCCTCTTGGAATCCATATTCGTTCTCCTGTAGACCTTGCCGGAGTGAAAGAATCCTGCCACTGTTTCGCCTGGAACTAAAGACTTCATTAGAACTGCCTCTATCGGCACCGGGAAGTTCTCCAAGCGGCGGGTGGTTTCACAACGCCTCAAAACGCCTTCGTGTCCCTTTCGGTTCGTCTTTGCCCAATTCAAAAACGCGAACCATTTCCGCCAGTGCTTCCCAATGTCTCGGATGCGGGCGTCGTCGACCCGCGCGGATGTCCGTCGCATAGGATTCGGAGACTCCGAGAGGTCGAATATATTCCATCCGTTGGCCGCTAATTTCGTCGGAGCCACTGAGCAGCCGTGCGAGGGTCAAAGCGCGCGCATGTGCCGATGCGGAATGACAGGATGCGTCCCGCCCCAGAACTTCTGGCTTCGCAAGTTTCGCACGACGTTCGCGACGTGGTCATTGTCGGCTTAGAAAGCACGATGTGCTACGTGTAAGTCACCCAGACAAGGTGAGCGCGATTTTCGCTTAGAAAGCGGGAGTCGAGTTCTGATGATTGATCTTACCGGCGCAAGCAAAGCAGGATTAAGCCTCCGGGGGGTAGCACTCTTCGGACAAATTCGGCTACACCCCCGACCAGCACGGAACAGAGTCGGCCTGTTTGTCACGTTTGTACACTCCGTGCCACCGTCTGAACCGCTTCGAAAAAGTCTGCAAGATCGCCCAGACGGAATTCGGGTTGCAGTCTCACATCATTTTCCGATATGACCAGACTTCGGG
>Ga0185299_10002482_pt1 | contig 28219 bp, 28 predicted proteins | sample PaiPotPPA55metaG_FD_128002 | JGI IMG/M metagenome (GOLD analysis project Ga0185299, IMG submission 128002) | Iron sulfur acid spring bacterial and archeal communities from Banff, Canada, to study Microbial Dark Matter (Phase II) - Paint Pots PPA... ...
TTCGGATTATGCTTCGACAACACCTTGGTGATAGCCGCCGTCAACGTGGTCTTGCCATGGTCGATGTGACCAATCGTCCCCACGTTGCAGTGCGGCTTATTACGATCAAATTTCTCTTTCGCCATTTTCTATCTCCTCGGCTTCCAGTTACGCCGGAACCAAATCATCGCCGTCGGCTTCGTAATACGCGCCAACGAATTGTTCCTTCTCCACCAATTCCTCGGCAATCTGCCGCTCGAACCAGCTGAAATCTTCCGCATACCGTTCGCGGAAAATCTCAAAGCCGCGATGGCCCATCCAGAAATCCAGAACCCGGTACCGGCCCTCGCTAACCGACTCGCACTTTACTGCGGTAGCGAGGTAACCTTGGGCACGCCGTAAAAACCGCGTCCAGATTCCATCCGACCCAAAAACAATTCCAAACTCAACCCGCTTACCTTCTCTGACCCAGAACCTGCGGTCGACGACGAACCGCGGCGCTCGGAGTCACTTCGTCGTCCCCTGCACCTTGGCGATGATTTCTTCCGCGACCGATCGCGGAGCCTCCTCATAACGCGCAAAGTGCATCGAGTATTCTGCGCGGCCTTGGGTCGATGAACGCATGTGGGTCGCGTAACCAAACATCTCCGCCAGCGGAACGATGGCCTTGATCACCTGCGAGCCAGCGCGATGCTCCATGCCTTCAATGCGTCCGCGGCGCGAACTCAGGTCACCCATGATCACGCCGGCATAATCCTCCGGAGTAACCACCTCGACCGCCATCACCGGCTCCAGCAGCACCGGAGAAGCCTTCCGTGCAGCTTCTTTGAACGCCATCGAACCGGCAATCTTAAAGGCCATTTCGTTCGAGTCGACGTCGTGATAGCTACCGTCATACAACGTCGCCTTCACGTCGACCATGGGATAGCCGGCAAGAATGCCGCCCTCGAGCGCTTCCTGAATTCCCTGATCGATCGGCTTGATAAATTCCTTCGGCACCGAACCGCCCACAATATCGTTGACGAATTCATAGCCTGTCCCCGCGGGTTGCGGGTCCAGCTTGATTTTCGCGTGCCCATACTGGCCACGTCCGCCAGTCTGCCGAATATATTTGCCCTCGGCTTCGGCGTGCTTGCGAATGGTCTCGCGATAAGCCACCTGCGGCTTGCCTACGTTCGCCTCAACCTTGTACTCGCGCATCATGCGGTCGACGATGATTTCCAGATGCAACTCGCCCATGCCGCTGATGATGGTCTGCCCGCTGTCGGGATCGGTGTGAACTTTGAACGTGGGATCTTCCTGCGCCAGGCGGCCCAGGGCCATTCCCATTTTTTCCTGATCGGCTTTCGTCTTGGGCTCGACCGCAACCGAAATCACGGGAACCGCAAAGGTAATGTTTTCGAGCGCGATGGGATGGTCTTCGTCGCAAATCGTGTCGCCCGTACTCACGCCCTTCAGTCCGACCGCGGCGCAAATGTCGCCGGCCAGGATCTCACTGATCTCCTCGCGCTTGTTGGCGTGCATCTTCAGCAGCCGCCCGATGCGCTCAGTGCGGCGCCGGCCCGTGTTCAGCACGGAATCTCCGGTCTTTAACTGCCCGGAGTAGACTCGGATAAAAGTCAGCTGACCGACAAACGGATCGGCCATAATCTTGAAGGCCAGCGCCGAAAACGGTTCCTTGTCGTCAGCCTTACGGAAAATCGTTTCGCTGTTGTCGGGATTCAGGCCATGCGTTTCCGGTACATCGAGGGGCGAAGGCAGATAGTCGACGACCGCATCCAGCAACGGCTGTATGCCCTTGTTCTTGAACGCCGTTCCCACCACCACCGGGAACACTTTCAGCGCAATTGTCGACTTGCGCAGCGACGCACGCAGCTCATCGGCAGTAATTTCTTCGCCCTCAAGAAACTTGTGCAGGATTTCATCGTCGTTCTCGGCAATGCTCTCGACCAACTGAGCATGGAACGCTTCGGCTTTTTTCTTCAACTCGGCGGGAATTTCTTCGGTGACGTATTCGGCTCCCATCGTGTCGTCTACCCACACGATCGCCTTCATGTTGATCAGATCAATGACGCCCTTGAATTTATCTTCCTGGCCGATGGGAATCTGAATGGCGACGGGCTTCGCGCTGAGTCGCTTGCGGATGGTATCGATGGCATGCTCAAAATCCGCACCCATTTTGTCGATTTTGTTGATGAAGCAAATACGCGGCACGCCGTACTTGTCGGCCTGGCGCCAAACTTTTTCCGACTGCGGCTGGACGCCGTGTACCGCGTCAAACACCGCAACCGCGCCATCGAGCACGCGCAACGACCGCTCCACTTCCGCCGTGAAATCGACGTGGCCGGGAGTATCAATAATGTTGATGCGAATGTCGCGCCAGGTGCAGGTCGTGGCGGCGGAGGTAATCGTGATGCCGCGCTCCTGCTCCTGCTCCATCCAATCCATCGTAGCTGTGCCTTCGTGCACCTCTCCGATGCGGTGCGTCTTTCCCGTATAGAACAGGATGCGCTCCGTCGTAGTGGTCTTGCCGGCATCGATGTGGGCCATGATGCCAATGTTCCTGCAGCGTTCTAATGGGACTGTTCTGGGCACGACTCTCTAACTCTTTCTGGGCTCCGAAAATTAGCTTTTAGCAGCGAGTGGCTCTGTTTCTACCACCGGTAATGCGCGAAAGCCTTGTTGGCCTCGGCCATGCGGTGAACGTCTTCTTTTTTCTTGATGGCGGCACCTTTTCCGTTGGCAGCATCCAGCAACTCGTTACTCAACTTGTCGACCATGCCTCGTTCCGCCCGGCCGCGAGCATAGGTCAGCAGCCAACGGATCGCCAGCGAGGTACGCCGGTCCGCGTTCACTTCCACCGGCACCTGATAGTTCGCGCCCCCGACCCGGCGAGTCTTCACTTCAAGCAACGGCTTGGCATTCTCGACGGCTTTCGTGAAGAGCTTCAGCGCTTCGTCGCCGCCTTTTTCCTGCACCTTGGTGAGGGCTTCATAGAAAATGCCCTCGGCGGTGGAGCGCTTGCCCTGCCACATCATCGAGTTGATGAACTTGGTCACCAGATTCGAGCCATAAACCGCATCGGCTGGCACGGTCCGTTTTGCTGTATGTCCCTTACGAGGCATTCCGTTTCAACCCTCTTAACCCTTCTTCGCGCGCTTGGCGCCATATTTCGAACGTCCCTGCTGCCGGCCGGCCACGCCCACCGCATCCAGCGTGCCGCGAATCACGTGATAGCGCACGCCTGGCAGGTCCTTCACCCGGCCCCCGCGGATCAGAACAATCGAGTGCTCCTGCAGGTTGTGACCGACGCCGGGGATGTAAGTCGTGACTTCAATCCCATTGGTCAAACGCACGCGCGCCACTTTGCGCAACGCTGAGTTCGGCTTCTTCGGGGTCTGCGTATACACGCGCGTGCAAACTCCACGCTTTTGCGGACATCCCTGCAACGCCGGACTGGCCGTCTTGTAACGCGGCCGTTTCCGCCCCTGAGCCACCAATTGATTAAAAGTAGGCACTCTTTGCCGCTCCTTAAAGTTACGCACCGAAAGTTACGCGCTGAAGTTGCGCAACGCAATCTGCCCTCGCCAGGCGGGCGGCGCACAGCGTTATCAGCTTTCCCGGCAGGACTGAATGATCCGGGCTGGCAGGCTCAAGTTGGCCAGCCATGCTTCTCGCCGCATCCAGTCACGGAGAGAGATTCTGGGTTCCCAATCTAGATTTGAACTGTCGACGGTGGCACCCGGCCAAAATTCCGGGGGTACTCCGTATCGCCAGCTCTGTCCTGCATATCCTTTCGCAGACCACCGTTGCGCCTGAATCAGACGCGCCAGAAGCCCGAGGGCGAAAGGCAGCGCAGGAACATTTCAGCGAGGAATGTTTCCGAACTTAAACTCAATCCGGAAACGCATTTCTCAAAAGCTCAACCACAAGTCCCGGCAATACTCCGCGGAAACTCACGGCCTACAGCAAGCTTGGATTAACTCGCGGAACCAAACTACTATAGCAACTCGGGCGAAACATCGTCAACCCATGTTTTTGCATCCCACTGCAAATGCGGGATAACTGATCGTAGAGGGCGTGGCGTCGTCAGCTTGCTGAATCCGCCTGCAGCCTCTACACTACAAAAGTTTCCCGTTCAAATTCATTCTAACTTCATTCCTTTAAGATAGCGGCTCGCCTGGCGGATGCTACGTGCGGCGACGAGAGGTTGCATGGGAAGGTTCGGTTGCGTTCACTGGGCAGGAGTCATCATCGCCATCTTTTTCCTTCTGTTGCTGCCAGCTTGCGGAGGCAAGAAACCGGCCGGCGCTAGTCCATTTCCGGCAAAGATTTCTCTGAATCCCGCCATCAGCTATTCCCTGCAATTGGGAGGCACCGTGGTCTTCAGCGCCAGCGCGCAGAACGGTGCGAACGGAAACATTTCCCCGACCTTCACCTATACTTCGAGCAATCCCGGAATACTCGACATCTCTCCGACCGGCTTCGCTTGCGCCGGTACCTGGAACGCACCTTACTTCAACGTCTGCACGCCTGCAGCTGAAGGTGTGGCGATGGTAACGGCCTCGGCACTCGGGCAAACGAGTCCGCCCACCATGGTCTTTGTTCATCCTCCGATCGACAATATTCAGATCAGCGTAGTTCCACCGGTGAATTCTCCCCCTCCGGCCTGCCCCACGCAGGTCGCACTTCCCCTTGCTTGCAAGCTCGAGTTTAACGGCAATGCCGCCAACTACTGCCTCTCGCAAAATCAGTCGCAAACTTTGCAAGCCACCGCCTTCAGCCGAGGCGTCGACATCACTGCCGCAGTTGGACCTTTCACCTGGAGTCAGGCCAATTCGAACGTCGTCACGATCACTCCGATCGTTACCTCATCGACCAACGTTGTTACGAACCAGGCGACCGTGGTATCGAACACGCCCGGTCAGACCCAGGTAATCGCGTCAGCTGCGGGAGTGTCCAGCCAGCCCTACAGCGCTGAAACTTGCCCGGTGCAGTGCATTACGCTGGAGGTCGGTTCCAACATCGGCCAGACCGGCTTCATCACAAACAAAGGCGCGTCGGAAACTATTAATGCTACGGCCGTCGACGTCCAAGGCTGTATCGTCCCTAAGCCGTCTCTGACGTGGACGTCGTCTGCGCCTGCCGCGCTCACGGCAGGCAGCGCCACCACAAGCTGCTCCGGGGGCACAAGTTGCAGTATCGGAACCGCCCAGCCGGGGGCGGCAGCCATCACGGCCTCGTGCACACCTCCGACTTGCAACATCGGCTTCCCTCTGGTGCCCGCGGGCATCCCCGCACTTTATGTTCCGCAGCCGGTTTATCCAGTTACCGCCATTTCCGGACTGGTCACGGGCGCCGCGGTCTCGACCAGCGTGCTCGCGTCGAGTCAGGATTGTTACAGCAATTCTCTCTGCACTGTCGCGCTCTACGACATCTCGACTACACAAAATCTGGCGTCAAATCCATCACCGATGCCGACTCCCCCCAATTCGCTCATATTTGATCAGGCTGGAGACAAGGCTTACGCCGGCAGTCAGTTCGGCGCATTGCTCATCACCAGCGCCAACCTGGGATCTTCGACCAGCCCGTTCACTGCCTTGCCAAGCGCCGCCACCACTCTGGGCGTCGTGACTGGCAGGGTTCTGGCAGTGTCGCCGAACGGCAATCTGGCCGTTTTCTCGGACACAGTCTCCACTCCCAATCAGGTTTATGTCGTCAACACCGGCGGCTCATCAGCGACCACCACCCCGCTGAATATCAATAGCGCAACCACGGCAGCGTTTTCGCCGGATAACTCGAAGGCGTTTATCCTTGGTAATGGCGGCAATACCTTATATGTCTATTCCACTCTGCAGGCTCTGCAAACTTATTCGCTGACCGCGCCCGCTAACGCGGTCGCATTTTCGTCCACGGGAGCTTTTGCCCTGCTTGCCGGGGGATCTTCCGACCCTTCGACTCTCGCCATCTACAACACCTGCGACAATTCAAAAGCATATTTAACCCTGCCACCGCCTCCACCAGTGATTCCGCCGCTCCCGGGTCCGCCAATTTTCCTGAAGATGGTGCCTGCCGGCAGCGCGCCCGCGGGCAATGCAAGCATTCCAATCCTGCTTCAGAGTGATCTGAATAACCTCGATGTTTTCCTCGGCATCGACAGCACCGGCATCGATGTCATCGCCACGACAACTGCGACGCCGCTCACTCCGCCGGCGACCACGCTCTGCCCAGTGCAGCAGATTACGTACGCCACAGAAGTCACGAGCACCGGCCCGCAGCCCTTTCATCCTCTCCACATCAATCTTCAGAGGGGCACTTTTCATCCCATCAATTTCTTTGTTTCGCCCGGTGGCACACAGATATACATCGTCACCAGCGACCAGGGTGTCTTGATCTACAGCTTCAACACCCAATCGGTGAGCGCCATTCAACTCAGTGGAGGCGCCGCTCCCGTTGCCGCGGACATGACCGTGGATGGAACGCTGCTTTACGTAGCCGGTACTGACGGAATCCTGCACGAACTGAATACCGCTCTAGCCTTGGACGTGATGGAAATCCCCTTTTCCCAACTCCCCAACTCGACTAATAACTTCTGCTACCAGGGTTACGCTTGCTCGCTGAATTTGGTGGCGGTCAAACCGTAAATGGCTTTGGGGTGGCGCAGCGCTTCCAGCGCTGCGCTTCGCTACCGCCAAGAGCAAGGGCTTTAGCCCCGGAGGTAACTAGCTTACGCCGGCTTCTGCAGTTCCTTCGCTACGCTGTCGAGCACTCCATTTACAAACTGCACGGATTCCAGACTGGAAAATTTCCTCGCGATCTCCAGCGACTCATTGATCACCACCGCGCGCGGCGTCTCCGGATAGGCCAGAAACTCCGCTACCCCCGCGCGCAAGAGATTACGGTCCACCGCCGCCATGCGCTCCATGCGCCAGTGTTCCGCGTGGCGCTCGATCAATTTGTCGATCTCCGCCCCGCGGTCCGTCGCCACCCGAAACAAATCTTCCGCAAAGCCGCGCACGTCCGCGCTGGCCCCGGCATGTTCCGCCCAAAACGTACGCTGCACATGGTCCACCGTCTGCTTGCCCATGTCCGCCTGAAACAGCATCTGCAGAACCAGTTCGCGAGATTTACGACGAGTGCCCATAAAAATGTTGCGGAAGATGGTGATTCAGTTTACTGCACAGGAAGGTTATTTGCCCCGCTTAGTCTTGATCTTTACGCCCTTGGGCTGGTCATTCCGACGATTCGCGGAGCGAGCCGCAGGAACCCGGGTCTCGCTGAGTGCTGAATGCTGATTGCTAATTGCTTCCTCTAACGACGCCATCTCCACCGCCGCCAGCGCCGCCTCGAACCCCTTATTCCCCATCTTCAACCCAGCCCGATCAATAGCCTGTTCCAAGTTCTCACAAGTAAGCACACCGAACGCATGCGGCACGCCAGTCTCCTGTGCCGATTGCCCAATCCCGCGCGTCACCTCGTTTACGATCACGTCATAGTGCGCAGTATCTCCCCGCAGCAAACAACCGAGACAAATCACCGCGTCGTAGTTCTTCGTCTCCGCCAGCTTCCGCGCCGCGAGCGGAATCTCAAATGCCCCCGGCACGCGTACCAGTTCAATATTTTTTTTGTCCGCGCCCGAGCGCACCAAACCGTCAATCGCGCTCAGCAACAACCTCTCAGTGATGAACGCATTGAAGCGGGAAACGACAATCGCAAAGCGCCTGCCCGAAGCGCTTAGCGTCCCTTCGATCGCGCGGAACTGCGCCTCAGGAAGACCTTCAACAACAAAATCCTTATTGTCTTTCTTCTCCGTGGCCTGTTGTCTCCGTGGCGAATTCGCTCTTACTACCCTATGGTAAAGCCTTTTGACTTACTTCCCCTTAAACTGAGCCGCCCGCTTCTCCAGAAACGCCGTCGTCCCTTCCTTCTTATCCTCGGTCGCGCAAGCCACGCCAAACAACACAGCCTCCAGATACAATCCCTCGCTCAAAGTCATCTCCATACCCTTGTTCACGGCCTCCATGGAGTACTGCACCGCCAGCGGCGCATTCGCGATGATCTTCGCCGCGATTACCTCCGCCCGCGGAATCAACTCAGCGGCAACCGTGACCTCATTCACCAATCCGATGCGATGGGCTTCCTGCGCCGTGATCATCTCGCCCGCCAGCACCATCTGCATCGCAATGCCCTTGCCCACCAGTCGCGGCAACCGCTGCGTCCCGCCATAGCCCGGAATAATCCCGAGCTTCACTTCAGGCTGCCCAAGCTTCGCATTTTCGCTGGCCAGCCGCATCGTGCAAGCCATCGCAATCTCGCATCCACCACCCAGCGCAAATCCGTTAATGCACGCGATCACTGGCTTGCCGAGATTTTCAATCAAGTTCAGAACATTCTGGCCGCGATGCGTATATTCCTTGCCGGAGACCGCATCGTGCTTGGCCAATTCCGCAATGTCAGCGCCAGCGATGAACGCCTTCTCCCCCGAGCCAGTAAGAATGACAACGCGAATCACCGCATCATTCTTAATGTCATGAAAGGCCGCGCGCAAGTCTTCCATGGTGGCCATGTTGAGTGCGTTGAGAACCTTCGGGCGGTTCACGGTGACGTAGGCAATCGAGTTTTTCTTCTCGAGGAGTATGTTTTCGAAGTTCATAAATTTGGACCTGCCATGGTTACACGTAGATGGACAGGGAGTTTCACGATGTCAATCTGAACAGAGTTGTCAATTCTGAGTGAAGCGAAGAACCTATGCAAGATGCCGGCGGCACCGGAATGCGGGCGTCCCAATCATGAATCTGAAATCTGAATCAGCACGAATCTCTAGCGGGGAAAAGCCCGCCTAACTCTTCCCCTGCGCCACCGCCGCCACGTCGTCCTTGCTGAGCTCGCAACTGATGCAGCGCTGGGTCCACAACCGGTTTCCAAATATTTTCCCGCAGCGCGGACACTTCCATTCCGTGAGCCACCAAGCGCCCGCCAGGTACACGCCCATCCAGCCCAAAAGAATCGCAAAATCGGCAGGTTCGCCCAGTTTTAGCTTCCCCAGCATCAAACCCAGAAACACGAAACTCGCAAACAGCACCACCACCAGATTGCGCCTCGCCACATAGCTATGCCATGCGCGGCGATAGGTTTCCACATCCTGTGGACCACCTTCGCCCGGCATCCGGTCGGTTTTTCTCCGTCTGAACATGGAGTTCTATCTTATCGAAAACGATTCTACAGTTTATTCGCCTTGGGGCTATTCGGGTCCGAATAATCGTAGAACCCTTTACCGGTCTTCTTCCCGTACCATCCCGCCATCACCAACCGCTTGAGCAGCGGAGGCGAAGCAAACCGCCGCTCCTTGAACTCGTCATACATCACGTGCGTAATGTAGTAAGTAGTATCGAGCCCCACAAAATCCAGCAGCGCAAACGGTCCCATGGGATAACCACATCCCAACTTCATCGCGTTATCAATGTCTTCGATGGACCCCACGCCTTCTTCGTATGCGCGGATGGCATCAAGCAAGTACGGCACCAGCAGGCGGTTGACGATGAATCCCGTCTTGTCCGACGTGCGCACCGGAACCTTGCCCAGTTTTTTCCCGAACTCGTAGGCGGTCTGGTAAACGTCGTCAGCCGTGGCGATCGTGCGGACCACTTCCACCAACTTCATCAGCGGCACTGGATTGAAAAAGTGCAGCCCGATGAAGCGCTCCGGCCGCTTCACCGCAGTCAAAAGCTCGGTCACCGAAATGGAAGACGTATTCGAAGCGAAGATCGCGTCCCTCTTGACCACGCCGTCGAGCGACGCGTACATCTTCTTCTTCTCTTCCACGTTCTCAATGATGGCCTCAATAATAATGTCGCAATCAGCCAGGTCCGCCTTGTTAGTCGTGCCCTTGAGCCGCGCACGGATCGCGTCTTTTTGCTGCGCCGTGATCCCGCCCTTCTCCACCGGCCGCTCGGCAAACTTCGCCAGAGATTTCTCGATCCCGGCAAAGCCTTTGTCGAGGAATTTCTGATCGACTTCGAGAACCGTCACATCGAAACCGGCTGTTGCGCAGACTTGCGCTATGCCGGAACCCATTAGGCCACAACCGAGAACGCCTACCTTCTTAATTTCCATATGAAGTCATCCATTCAGCCCGCCCGCATACTTACATTCGCCGGCGGATGCGAAAGGCCCCTGCCACCCAAATCGCTGCCCAACACAAAATCGTATTTCATCACCCAACCTAAAATCCACGCGGCGTTTTCCTACCAGCCCTTACACCCTTGATCAAACGCATTACAAAGCAAAAACGCCGGATATGCTCCAGGAATCAACAGACAGGCGGTAAAAAATCCGAAGACGAAAACCGAACTTGCAAGCAATAAATTCGTCGCAATCGCGATGGCGAGTGCTTTGTACCGCCACTTCGTGATCCGCCACACGAGGGCGCCTCTCTAATTCATGCTCTCCACAATCATCGCAATTCCCTGCCCGCCGCCGATGCAAGCTGTAGCCAGCCCATACTTTTTCTTCCGCCGCCGCAATTCATATAGCAGCGTGATCACCAGCCGAGTCCCGGTAGCCCCCAGCGGATGCCCCAAAGCTATCGCTCCCCCATTCACGTTCACCTTCTCGCGATCAAGACCCAGCTCTTTTTCGACCGCGAGATACTGCGCCGCAAACGCTTCATTCACTTCAATCAGATCAATGTAGTCGAGCGACAGCCCAGCCTTCTGCAGCGCGATCTTCGTCGCCGGCACTGGACCTCGCCCCATCAACTTTGGCTCAACTCCGGCAACGCCCCAGCTTACGATTCTGCCCAGCGGCTCCATGTTCCGCTTGCGAACCTCCTCGAGCGACATCACGACGACCGCCGCACCGCCATCTACAATGCCGCTCGCGTTTCCGGCAGTCACCGTTCCGCTTTTCCCAAACGCAGCCTTCAGCTTCGCCAAGCCTTCCATGGTGGTCTGCGGACGGCGGTGGTCATCTTCGGTGAACGATTCTCCCCTGGCTTCGCCCTTCGAATTTCGCAGCGGTACCGGAACCAACTCTTCCTGAATGCGTCCTTCTTTATAAGCCGCATCGGCTTTCTGCTGCGAGCGTACCGCGAACTCATCCTGGGCCTGTCGCGTGATTCCCTGCTGCTCGCCGTACAATTCCGCCGTGTTCGCCATGTACAGCCCGCAATAACTGTCAAGCAGCGCCACCATCAGCGAATCTTCCAGCTTGCCGCCGGGAGAGAGTGTAAATCCGTCGCGCCCGCGAATCACAAATGGAGCCTGCGACATGGCCTCCATCCCGCCCGCGAGCACAATCTTCGCCTCCTCCAACTGAATCATCTGCGCCGCATTCACAATCGCCTGCATCCCCGACCCGCACAACCGGTTCACCGTCAGCGCCGGAGTCTCAATCGGCAGCCCCGCGCGCAACCCCACGTGCCGCGCCCCATACAGCGCGTCTCCCGAAGTCTGCTGCGCATTGCCAAACACCGCGTGATCGAATTCCTTGGCATCAATCCCCGCCCGCTCGATTGCCCCCCTGCCCGCAACCGCGCCTAATTCCTGCGCGCTGAAATCTTTCAACTTGCCGCAATAGCGGCCAAAGGGCGTGCGCGCCCCGCTGACAATCGCAATATCACCCGGTCTTAACATGGCTTCCTTGCAGACACCGCACTCAGAGCGGATCAAAATTGACCATCCAAACTGGTTAGTGTAGCAGCGCGCCAGAGGCTTTGACCACAGCAAGGTCTGGCGCTTTAGCTTCAGAAATCTGCGAAGAGGAAGAAAAGCATGACTGGCTCTCAACATCCTGCAATCTTGATTGCCGGGTTCAATGACTTAATTGTGGAGACAAAATCGTGAAAGCCGTCCATCTGATTTAGAAGATGAACTGTTCCTCCTCCGTGCAAAACATCCACTAATCCAAGTGCGTACCGCTTTGCCCGCACTGACTTGATATCTGCCGGGGAAACAGTTGTTTTTCGGAGAAGGCTGCGGAACTGAACCGAAGTGTCGTCAAGAATTCGGATCTCGAACGGTACTCTCAGCCACATATACGAATTAAACAGTCCACCCGCCAACGCTATGGCGAAAGCAAATGCTGGTGGACCATCAGCTCCAAACACTCCCAGCACTGCGGCGATTATTCCGCCAGCTCCTCCAAGAACCCACAGACCGAAGAAAAAAAGGTACATGATCAGGAGCGGCTTCGCGAGGTATAGCTTGTAGGCCTTCATGGTCAGGTAACCGACAACCGGCACGGCGTCAGGCGTCCGAATCAAGAGTAAGCTTTACGCCACCGCCCCCGCGGCCAGTGCCGCCCCCAGCGCCACAACTTTCCCCGGCCCCTGCACCAGAGAAGTCGCCAGCGCATGCTCGGCGCGATTAATCACTTCCGTCACAATGTCCACGGGATCGTAGCTCTCCCGCACCACGGCCTCGGCCAGGCCCGCCGAAAACTCCAGCGAATGGCCTTTGGCGGACTCATCCTTACTCGGCAATCTCACCCCAGCAATTACCTTGCGCAATTTCTCAACCGCCAGCAGTGCCTCTTTCTCCGCCGTGTCCCCGAGAATCAGCGCGATGGTCGTCGTATCGTAGCGAAACGCCAGATCATTGGTGCGGATATTGGCCGAGAACTGTTGCCCGATTTTTTCCATCACGGCTTCAATCGCGGCCTCGCCATACTCCTTGAGCAGAGCAGCGCTACGCCCGAACTGCAGCAGCAGCACGGAAAGCGGAGACGCGTTCTGTGCTGCACGCTTGCTCTCCGCCAGCAGCAAATCCAGATAAGAACCCCGCTTCAGCAGACCTGACTTCTCGTCGGTCACGGAAAGATTTTTCACCAGCCGGCGCAGACCCGCGTTGTTCAGGGCAATCACCATCTGGTCGGCCAACGTCTTCAGCACCACCGCATCGGTTTGCGGCCAGGCTCGCGGTTTGTTGTGCAAAAGTGCCAGCACTCCAACTGAATCGTCCCCGTTGCTCAACGGAAGCGCCATCACCGCCATCGCGCCCAATTCGGCCACCGCATTACGTGCCTCCTCCAGCTCTGCCGACCTCTGCGCGTCCGCGATGATCACGGGCTCGCTCGAAGGCGAGGACAAAGACAAATCGTGCAAGGCGCACATTACTTCCTTGATCGCTCCAGAACTGCCAGCTTTCACTCCCCGGCTGCAAAACTCCTGCACCGCCGTGGGCGTCGAGCCCGGCGTGCGCATCATCGCCACGCAGCGCGATACTTCCCAATGTCCGCCGATTTCGTTAACCGCCGTCGTCAGCACCGACGCCGCCGTCGTCTGGTGATACAGCTTGCGCGTGATCTCCGCCACGCGGGTCACGTTGCGCATCTCCGCCGCTGGATCCGGCGCCGGTGGCGCAACCGGAGCAGCAGGAATCGGCGTTGGCGCCACCACCGCCGCCACCCTGGGCGCGGCCCCCGCATAGCTCGGCGTTACTCCCGCAGAAAGATAAAGCCGCTGCAAATCTTCGTTGCGTTCTTCTTCGCGCGGAAATAGCTCCTGAATTCTCAGCAGCCGTTCCACCGCCTTGTTGCGCATTCCATACTGCACCAGGATTTCCGCCTGCAACATCAGATCTTGCAGCGTCGAAGCCCCCAGCGTTGCTTCGACCTCATGCGCAGCCTCTGTGGTCGCCTTACTTACCGGAGTAAATCGTGAGGCAATCGCCTCAAATTTTTTGTCTTCAATCTTTCCCTTCAACATCTCCAAACGCTTCGTGTGTCCCGACTCGTAAGGATCCACCTCCGCCGCCCGGTCCAGACATTCCGCGGCTTTGGAAAACTCCGCTGTGCTGCAATACACGTCGAAAAGCTTTAACAATGTCTGGCAGTAATCCCCCTCGCGGTTGGAGGCGTTGAACAATTCACTGAGAAACTCCAGCATTACGGGAGACGCCCGCCGCGTCGACGCGATATCCTGCATCACCACCACGAACTGTCGCCGCTCCCCGCGCTTCCCCTGAAACTGTCCCAGCTTGCGCGCCAGCGATACGGCCGCATCATCCTGTTCGGCATCCACCAACTGCCCGATCAGCGCCGTTACCTGCGACATCCGGTTGGGATTCTGCTCAAACTGCTGCCAGACGAGGGGCTCAGCATCGGCATACCTTCCCGCCGCCAGCAAAGCCTCCGCATAAATGTCGCGCAACTCCGGCGAGGTCTTACCCGCATTCACCTGCGGCTCCAGAATGAAGATCGCAGCCCCAATCTGTCCCTGGCCAAGCAGGCTCTTTCCGTAGGCCAGCGCAATCACTTCATCGGAGGAATCTTCCTGATAGGCGCGCTCGTACCACTGCGCAGGATCGCCACCCTCGGCGGTCGTCAGTTGCGCCGCACGCTTGAAAGCTTGCGCCGCAGCCTTGCTTTCCCCCAGCTCAGAAGACAGTTCCGCAACCCGCAAAAAATTTGCTTGAATCGGCTCCAGCGTTACTAACCGCGCCAGCACCGGCAATGCATCCTTCTTATCTTCGAGCTTGGCCAAATCGCTCAATGCGGATTCATAGGTGCCCACTGCCAGCTTTTTGTTCGATCCTTCCAGCAGCTGTCCGAAGCGGAATTTCTGCTGCCACGTCGGACTACCATGCCGCGCCAGTTTCTTATAGGTCAGGCTGGCCCGCGTGGCATCTCCAGCATTCACCTGGCGCTCAAACAACTCGCCCAGCAGCCGCACCGCATCGCGGCCCCGATTCTGGGACAGACACAGGTCCGCCGCCAGTTCACCCACCTTATCGTTTTCCGGATCGTCCCGCAGGACCAGCAGATATTCTTCCAGCGCTTCGGCGGCCTTACCCTTCTGCAGAAGTTTTTCGGCACGCTCCACCCGCCGCGTCAGTTCGGCTCGGTCCGCACGCGTTGTGATCTCAGCCATGGGTCAGAGGTAGGCAGACTACCGCTGCTTCGATTCTAGGAGCCACCTCCAGTGCCAGCAATCCGCAAGGGTCCGCCAGCGATTACGAAAGTCACAGGGGGCCGTCGCTCGCTTTGCGATTGTGTGTCCCGTCTACCCCAGTATTAAAAGGCCTTAGCCCGCACTTGGGAGAATCCATCCCGATTTGTTATCGTTCCCCATGCCTGTTGTCCCCTCCGCTCCAGAGGTCGCCCAGGAACCAGTCCACGAACAAGGTCTCCATCATCAACTGACCGTTGGACAAATGACCATGGTGGCCGTCGGCGGCTCTATTGGCACCGGACTCCTTCTCGGCTCCGCCGCTGCTCTGGAGATCGCCGGTCCCAGCGTGATCGTCAGCTATGTCGTCGCGGCTTTCATCGCTTACACCGTAGCCATGGCGCTCGGTGAGTTGGCCAGCATGCACCCCGCTGCTGGATCCTTCGCCATCTATGGCGAACTTTATCTCAATCAATATCTGGGATTTCTCTGCCGAGCCGCGTACTGGGCGTCGATCGCATTCTCCATCGGAGCCGAACTCGTCGCCTCTGCCACCTACATGACCTACTGGCTCCCCGCAGTCCCTGGGGAAATTTGGGTGATTGTCTTCTCTGCCTTGCTGTTGCTGGTTAACCTGCGCAGCGTCGGTTCCTTCGGACGCTTCGAATTCTGGTTCTCCATGATCAAATTCGCCACCATTGTGGCCTTCATCCTGGCCGGAGCCGCCTTAATGTTCAGTGGCCACGTGACACCGCAGTACAACGCTCACGGGGGATTGCTTCCCAAGGGTGCAATCGCTCCCCTGCTCGCAGTATTCCTCGCAATCTACGCTTTCGGTGGCGTCGAGATGCTCGCCGTTACTACCGGCGAATCGCGTTCGCCGCAAGACATCCCCCGCGCCGCGCGACTCACATTTTTTCTTCTCGCAGGCCTTTACCTGGGCGCCATCGTTGTCCTTGTCGGCGTGATGCCCTGGAATCACGCTGGCGTCACTGAGAGCCCCTTTGTCAGCGTGCTCCGCCTTACCAAAATTCCGGCCGCCGCCTTCCTGATGAATTTCGTTGTGCTCACCGCCGCCCTTTCCGGAGCTAACGCCAAACTCTATGTCGCCTCGCGCCTGCTGTTTTCCATGGGCCGCACCCGATGGGCTCCTCGAAGCCTCGGCAAGTTAAACGCCTCGGGATCGCCCCGTCTCGCCTTACTGGTCTCTTCTTACGGAATCGTGACCGCGCTTATCATCGAAAACTGGGCCCCGAAGCAAGCCTTCCTCTACATCATGGGGGCCGCATTCTCCGGGCTGATCCTTTCCTGGATCGTGTCGTTGGCAGCTCACGTCAGCTTCCGCTGGCGCCTCACGCGCGAACAAGTGGCTGCCCTCCCCATGCGGTCTCCTCTCGGAGTTTGGGGATCGGTGCTCGGCTTCGTCCTGGTCTCCGCCGCCGTTCTTCACACTCTTCTCGCATCGCGCGTAAACGAAATCGGCGGACTCACGTTCTTCGTTATACTGACGGTCGCTTATATCTTTCTTAAGCGTAGTCGCCAAGCATCATAAGGTTGCAGTTGTGTAGGGACACAGCCGGCCCTTCGGCTTCGTTCAGGGCAGGCTCTCGGCTGTCCAAAAGCGACGCGGGCTGATCAACACCTTTACATGCCATTACCAACGTAAGACCAAGCCCTGCTTTTCTGCTGCCAGCTCCGAACCGCTCCGCTAGCCTCGATACAGGGTGCGTCCCCAGACCCACCCGACCGGGCCGAACCCTTGATCCTCTCTAAATTGATTCTGCCTAAATTAATTCTGCCTACACTGGTGCTCCATTCGAACGAACCCATTCGCCCCATCGTCTGGTGGGCTATCGGACTATGCGCCGGCCTCTATCTTTTTTTCAATGGCTTCCGCTTGCTCCAACGTCGACGCCTCATCCTTGATACTCCGGTTTCAAAAATCCGGAGCGCATCCATGGGGATGGTCGAACTCAGTGGCCTCGCCGCCGGACCATACACTCTCGTCGCGCCCGTCACCGAGCGCCCCTGCTACTACTTCCGCACCATCGTCTGGGAATGGAAACGGCAGGGCCGCAGCAACCAGTGGGTTAAAGTAGCCGCGGAGTGCATGCACGTCCCCTTCTTTCTCGACGACAACACTGGCAAGGTGATGATCGATCCTCGCGGCGCCGAACTCGACCTCCATCGCGACTTCCAGGAGGAATTCTGCGATTCATTCTTCACCACAAAAGAAGAAGTGCCGTCAAACGTGCGTACGCTGCTCCTGCGCCATGGGATCAGCACAAGCAATAAAATCAAAGTCGAAGAATTCTGCATCAAGCCGAAGAACTCGCTATTTCTGCTGGGAACACTCGGAGACAATCCTGGGCTCGAACTCACTCCGCGGCCCATCGCGGATGACGAACACAACACTCTCACCACCGGCGATGCACTCTGGTTCAATCCGGTGCGGGTTGCTCGGGAAAGTTCCGCACTGTCTTTCGCAATCGGGTGCGGTGACAGCGCCGGCTTTCTAGAATCAGCAAGCAGGGCATCGACTCACGCGATCAAACTTTCTCCAGATCCCGGTCCAGCAAAATTGGAGGACATGACACATCAGCAGAAAGTCGCCGCAGCCTTGGTGAAAGCGGGCATCTCGAACCCAGCCGCCTGGGCCGCTGCAGGAGTCACATCGGGCACCGCTGCGGTCAATACTCAGGACTCATCCAAGGGAAACTCCTCCGACCCCACCGACGGCTTCGACCCTCACCCGCCCGTCGTTCTCAGGAAGGGAAAGAATAATTCAACCTTCCTGATCTCCTGGCGCAGCCAGCGCGCGATCGCCCGCTCGCTCGGCTGGAAATGCGCTCTCATGATCTGGGGTGGTCCCGCACTCGCCCTGCTGTGCCTCTACGGTCTTCTCACGCTCACGCATTAAATCCCGATTTTTCCCGTCATCCCGAGCGCAGCGAGGGACCATGGTTCCCCTAATGTCACTCCGCTCTCAAATCCGCTCTAGTACAATGCTCCCGTGAGTAATGCCGTTCGCATCGGAATCCTCGGCGACTTCAATCCTGAATTTCCTTCCCACCATGCCACGACCGATTCCTTGCAACACGCCGCTCGTAAACTAAATTCGACGGTCGAGTCCGAGTGGATCCCCACGCCGTCCCTCACTACTGCCGGCGCAGAGAAAACTCTCGAATCGTTCGACGGACTGTGGGCAGCGCCCGGCAGTCCCTACAAGAGTTTCGCGGGCATGCTCAAAGGCATCGAGTTCGCCCGCCGCCGCGACTGGCCCTTTCTCGGCACTTGCGGAGGTTTCCAGTACGCTCTGATCGAATTCGCCCGCAACGTCCTGGGTATCGCTGACGCAGACAGTGCGGAAAATAACTCTAGCTCGAAGAACATCGTCATCTATCCAGTGGCCTGCGCCGTCCCCGATCGCAAAGGCAATGCGCCCAAACTCTCCGGAACGATGCCCGAGATCCGACTGCGCCCCGGCTCCTACCTGCAGTCTTTTTACGGCAAGGAAAAAGAAATCGTCAGCGAAGAATTTTTCTGCAACTTCGAAGTCAATCCCGAATACGAATGGGCCACCATGGAAGCCGGGTTCCCCGTAGTGGCTCGCGGAGCGCAGGGCGAAATCCGCGCCATCGAATCCCCCACTCACCGCTTTTTCATCGCGACGCTGTTTCAGCCCCAACTATCGTCCACAGAAAAAACTCCGCATCCCGTAGTCCTGGCCTTCGTGCAAGCCGCCGCCGATTGGGGACGCAAGAAGCTCGACGACAGCGTGCTCGAGTAGTGCTCTGCAGTAAAAAGCTTTTTCACGATTACCAAAGTCGCAGCACTTGCCTCGGTCCCGTCTCCTCACCTTGCGCATCTGGGACCGCCACTCCTCTCTCGCTAGACTTTCTCCGACGACAAAAATACAGGCGCGAGGGTTTCATCGCGCGCCTCTCCGCGCGCCGAGGAGTCGAACCCGCATGCCACTGCAGTGGATCAACTCGTTCCGCATCTCGCTCTCTACTCTCGTCAGCTATATTCCGCTCATCGCCACCGTCGTAACTTGCATGTTCAGTGTGATTCTGGCCCGCGCAACTCTGCGCTACGTCGAGTCAACCGACAAAGGATTAGCTCTCGCTCGCGAGGGCTTCGAACGCGAATGGTCGCCGGATCTGCACATCAAGCTCGAGCGTGTATCTGCCACCGAGGCCAATATAGTCGTCACCAACTTGGCGAAGAGTTCCGTCCTATTGCAATTGCTGCAGCTGCGCAAACTCTCGCACGCAGTCCCTTCCGAGCGTTGCCGCCTGAATGATCCCCTGGTCGGAGGAATGACCTGGACGCAGGCGATGGGCCGGCGGATCCTCGCCTGCACCGAAAAGGACTTCGAAGGTCCGATCGCGGCGTCGATGACCTTCTATTGCGCAGGACGCATGTTCCGCACGGATTGGTTTCGTTCCCAAATACAGGTGCGCGACGGCCGCATCCTCAGCCTCGAGCCCAGCAACATCCCCGCTCGCCGAACGCGTGTGATTGAACACAAAGGCCCAGACCGCCGCCGTGAATTCGTGCAGGACGTAACCGCCTCTGCGGCTCCCGACAAACCTGATAAGAAACGAAACGAGAAGTTTTTCGTGACCGGAGCCTGAACTGGAAAGGAATTCAATCGGAAGATCCGTTGGTGATTTTGGGATGCGCAGCGCTTCAGCGCTGAGATCCGTTCGAACAATCAAAGAGTGGAGAGACGGGCACATCGCCTGTCTCTCCACTCTTGATTGCCAGGATCACTTCTCTATTGTCTGCTCGAGCGAGCGGGCGTTCGCTTCAGTTCGTTACCGCCTTGCCCAGCTGCGTGCTTTGTCGTAGTTAAAGATTTCTCCGTCGCACTCGACTCTCGAAAGACTGGCAAGCTTGGTCATGCACTCAATTCTACGGTCGCTCTAAACTGCTTTCGCAAACCGCAGGGACGCCGAATTCATGCAGTATCGCAGTCCCGTCGGCTTTGGACCATCGTCGAACACGTGACCCAGGTGCGCGTCGCACTCGGTGCAAGAAACTGCGGTCCGTACCATGCCCAGGCTGCTGTCGGAAATCTCGCGCACATTTTCTTTCGCAATCGGCTCCCAGAAACTCGGCCAACCAGTTCCCGAATCAAACTTGGTCGAGGAACTGAACAGCGCGTTGTCACAGCAGATGCAGCGGAAAATCCCGCTGTCATGCACGTTCAAAAGTTTGCCGCTGTACGCCAGTTCGGTATCCGCGTGCCGCGTAATCTCAAACACTCCGGACGGCAACTGCTTCCTCCACTCCTGTTCCGTCTTCACCACGCGCGCGATCTTCACCTTCGCCAGCCGCTTGCCCGAGTCAGAAAATTGCACCACCGTCACTTCTGCCGGTTCCGTCTTCGCGGCCTCCGCAATCACCTGCGGCCTGCGCAAGGAAAGCAAAGCCGCGCCTCCCACCGCCGCGCCCAGCCCCGATAAAAACAGTCGCCGCCCTAAATTCACTTCCCTGCCACCGCCATCGGATTCAAACATAGCTCCTCCGCTCCCGTGTCATCCAGCGTCGCTAAGGACTTTCCGCGGATCTACTTCCCGCTGTACAAATCCGGAAATTCCTTCCGCAAATTCGCCACCTTGGGCGCATCGTTATAAACAATGTAAGGATCATTGGGATGTACCGTCGCATAGTTCTGGTGATATCCCTCCGCCGGATAAAACGCCTTCAGCGGCACCACCTGCGTCGCAATCGCCTTCGAGAAAACTTTCGCTTGATTCAACTGCGCAATGTAAGCCTCGGCAACATGTTTCTGTTCATCATTCCCGTAAAAGATCACCGACCGATACTGCGTCCCTTCGTCCGGCCCCTGCCGGTTCACTTCCGTGGGATCGAGCGCCACCGAGAAAAACACCCGCAGCAATTCTCCATAAGTTACCTGTGACGGATCGTAAACAATCTGCACACTCTCCGCGTGGCCAGTCTCGCCGCTGCTCACCGCCCCATAATCCGGATTCTTCACCGTTCCGCCCGAGTATCCCGAAGTCGCGCTCACCACGCCCTTCACATGCTGAAACACCGCCTGGATTCCCCAGAAACATCCGCCCGCCACCACCGCCGTCTCCTTCCCCGGCGCGGTCGCCTTCACCTCATTCGCCAATGGAACCGGCACTGCTGCGCTCGCTCCATTCCCCGCCCGGCAAGCCACGGCGCCCGCCAGCACCGTCAACATCATCGCCACCACCCGCACCGAAGCTCTCGACATAATTCCTCCCGACGTCCCACGCAACTCGGCCTTCACTCATTAGACTTACGAGTCGTATGGAAGTTTCGGATGTCTTCCACAAGTTACCCAGCAACAGCCGCGAGCCTGCCCTGAGCCTGCCGCAGGGACGGCTGTCCCCAACAGACTCATACCTCGTTCTCTCTCCCGATGCTCCGCGTCTACGTCACCCGCACATCCAGCACCACCACCCAGTACTGAAACGACTGCAGCGCAAATCCGCACAGAATGAGCACAATGCCAAACGCTCCCAGTCGTCGCTCTGGCAGATTGTCGGCGAAGTATTCGATCAGCGGAACAACTGCACTGCCGATTCCGGTCACAACCCCGATCACTAAGCCTACGCGAATCGCAAACGCCCACGCGTGATCAACATGCTGCACCAGAGCGCTGCAGAGAAGCGCCGTCGCAGTGTAGCCAACCGTTCGCACGAGAATCGCCCTAGCGTGGCGTCGCGTGATCCGCGGCCTGCCGGTCGCCGCGTACTCCATCGCCGGACGAATGCCGCGAGAATACGCAAAGATTTGTCCCAGCGTAAGCAGGACGGCGAACGCGGCGGCAAACTCCAAACCAAGATTACGCCAGAGGCATGCGCCGAAGCCAATTCCCCGTATCGCGCTGAACCATCCTTCCCACCACAGAGAATAGTGGTCCAGCCCTCGTGCCGCGCGATTGAGCTCAATCGCGATCGTGACTCCGCTTGTCACGCCCGAAGCCAGGCCAAAAAACCAGCCCAGGCCAAGCCCATAACCGACTCCGAACACAATCGAGTACGTCATCGCCCGAGTAAGCAATCGCAAGGGACCGTGCTGTCCGCCCAACAAATCGTACGCAAGGTAGAGACTCCCGATTACATCCAGACAAGTGCCCGCGATGCTGACCGCGGCCACGGTGTGATGGTCCATGGCAAGATTCTAAGGGCAACGGAGACTCCTGAGCACATCGACTCGGGTACGGACAGGCGCTCTCGGGCTGTTCAACTTCACTCTAAAGTCTCCTTGCATCCTCCTCGTAGTCATAATAATATGACCATACTATGAAACAGATCCCTGCCGGTGAGTTCAAAGCGCAATGCCTGGCGATTATGGATCAGGTATTGCACAGCGGTGAGCCTGTGCTGATCACCAAGCACGGCAAACCCGTCGTCAGGCTGGTCCCAGCCGAAAAGCAGGCCGACGAAATCTTCGGCTACATGGCCGGCAAAGTAAAGATTGTCGGAGATATCGTGGGACCGATCACTCCATTGGAAGATTGGGAGACCAAGTTGAGGGGTAAGCATTGATTCTGCTCGACACTCACGCCCTTCTGTGGATGTCGAGCGATCCGAAGCGACTGTCGAGGCGGGCCCACGAAGCCATACGCAACGCGCGACAAGACACGGGAATTGCGGTCGCGACCATCACTCTGTGGGAGATCGCGTGGTTAGCGCATCACCAGCGCATCCTAGTCGCAGGGAGCGTGGAATCGTTCGTGCGCGAGACTGTGGCGCGGGTCATTCTCAAGCCGGTGACGGCGGAAATCGCGGCTCTCGCCGTAGGGCTGCCCGAGCCGTTTCCGAGAGATCCAGCCGACCGCCTGATCGCTTCGACGGCCATGGTCGAGGGCATGCGACTGGTGACCGCGGATGCGCGGATTCGGCAGTCCAAGGTGTTGGATACGGTCTGGTAGGCGTCGGAAATCGGCATGGCTCAAGCCGCTCGGTGAGTCTTCGCCCGGCCGGACAGCCGAGGGCGGCTGTTCCCACATTTTTTCTTTCTGTCCCAACATTTTTTACAATTGTGTCCCCTCCTACATCTTGCGGAGCGGGTTGGTTCCACTTCGGCTCGGCTATAATGTTCTGTAACGCTGGTTGGGTTTTCTCGCCTCGCTCCCCGCAGTGCCAGAGGACGGATTCAGCCTCGTTACGAAGATCGCAGCTGAAGGAGTCGGCATGGCAATCGAGAAGTCGGAAAATATCTGGCACAATGGCAAGCTCATTCCCTGGGATGAAGCGACGATTCACGTGATGTCTCACGTGATCCACTATGGCTCCTCGGTATTCGAGGGAATCCGCTGCTACAATCCGAAGTCGCGTCCTGCGATTTTCCGCGCCCATGAACACATCCAGCGCCTGCTTGATTCGGCCAAGGTCTATCGCATCGACGTGGATTACACTCGCGACCAACTGGTGAAAGCTATGCTTGAAACCGTTGGCAGTAACGGCGCGTGGCCATGCTATGTGCGGCCCATCATCCTCCGGGGCTACGGCGAGGCGGGAGTGAATCCGTTCAACTCGCCGACTGAGGTTTACATCATCAATTATCCCTGGGGAAAATATCTGGGCGGCGAGAGCGAAGGTTGCGACGCCTGCGTCTCATCCTGGACGCGTCTTGCTCCGAACACCTTGCCGGCCATGGCCAAAGCGGGCGCCAATTACATGAACTCGCAGCTCATCAAGATGGAAGCCATCGTCAACGGCTACGCTGAAGGAATTGCGCTCGACGTGAACGGCTATGTCAGCGAAGGCTCGGGTGAAAACGTATTCCTCGCCCATCGCGACAAACTGATCACTGCCCCGCTGGGCAACTCCGTGCTCCCCGGCATCACCCGCGATTCCGTGCTGCAGATCGCGCGCGACCTGAACATTCCCATCGTCGAGCAGATGATTCCGCGCGAAATGCTCTACATCGCGGACGAAGCATTCTTCACCGGGACGGCTGCGGAGGTTACGCCCATCCGTTCCGTCGACAAGATCAAAGTCGGCAAGGGAGTAGTCGGCCCGATCACGAAGGCGATCCAGAAAGAGTTCTACGCCATCGTGCGCGGCGAAAAAGACGATCGCCACGGCTGGCTCACTCCGGTGCCGGTAGATAGCAAACAACCTGTCGGAGTATAGGCAGCTTTTGGGGGAAGCGGAACGGTTTTGTCGGGCGCGATTCGTCGCGCCCGGTTTCACCTGCCGCACCAGAGCACCTTGACGGGATACTTGCGGAAATCGCTGTCCGCGGTCAGCACCGCCATCTCTTCCGAAATCGCCTGAGCAATAATGAGGCGATCAAAGGGATCATTATGGTGCAGCGGGAGATCGTAAACCTTGACAGCATGCAAATGCGTAACCGGTAGCGGGCGAAGTCCCTGCTTCGCCACGAATGCTGGTATGACCTGCGCGGGCGGCCCCGGAAGATGCAGCTTGCCCAGCCTGGCCTTGATACTTATCTCCCAGGCAGTCGCGGCTGAAAAATAGATTTCCTCGCGCCCGTTTTCCATGATATCGCGGCACTCCTGATTGAGCTTCTCGACGGAATCGACACTCCACAGCCAGATCATGGTGTCGAGAAGATAATTCACTTACGTCTCCGTCCCCTGGTCTTTTTGAGTTTCGCGGGTTTCGGAATCTCGCCACCGTAAAATGCCGCGAGCAAGTCATCGGGCAGGGGGGCATCGAAATCGTCGGCGATCCAGATTTCGTCGCGCGCGAAGCCGAGAGGACGTTTCGCTTTCGGTTCCACTGCAACCAGGCGCGCCACCGGGACGCCGGAGCGCGCGATGGTGACTTCCTCTCCCGCGGCGACTCGCTGCAGAAGGCGGGAGAGATGGGTCTTGGCTTCGTGGATGTTCACTTCCATGAAGCCCAAATCTAGACTAAGTCTGTGGACTAAGTCAATCGCTCCGTTCCGAGCTCACTTTCGGCGCGAGTCCAGACTCCATGGTCCGGATCCCAACTGCGAGATGACCAGCGCGCCACCGAGCATTGAAAGGTTCTTCATAAACATAACCATTTGCATCTGGTACATCATGGGATCGGTCACGGTCCAGAAGTTGTGCAGCATCGGAGTGACGCCAACAAGAAACAGCACGATCAACCACGCTCCGATTCGAGCGCGATAGCCGAGCAGGATGCTGAGGCCGCCGGCAAGCGCGAGTAGGCCCGAGAACGGAACCGCGATGGAAGCCAAGGGCACGCCCTGCGATGCGGCGTAAGCAATGGTCTGACCCATGAAGTGCCTCGGTCCTGACATCAAAAAGACGAGGACAAACAACAACCGGCCCAGGAGGACAACGGGGCCAGTAGCTTCTCTTGAAGCGGTTGTTAGTTGCGGTCGGGCGGCTAAGGCTGAACTGCTAGCTGACATTTTGATTCTCCTTAAAAGTTGAATAAACCTCTGTTCGATCACGCTTGAGCAAAAAGATGTTCAGTTGATTCTCGGGGTTGCGGTGCCGGTCGCGGCTACCGCTGAAGGTCCTGTGCAGCAACGGGCCGATCGATTGCCGACGCGGCTAGCTGAGCTTGCTCCATTGCCGCGGCGCGGGCAGGCTCGGCGAGATCGCCGGGCTTTTGATTCTCGGCGTGGATGAAGGTAACGTCGGTCAATCCAATGAATGCGAGGATGTGGCGCAAATACTGCTCTTGATAGTCGAATTGCGCGGTGGGTGTGCCCGGGCGATAAGCACCGCCGCGCGAAGTAAGCACTACCACCTTCTTTCCTATGAGAACGCCTTGCGGGCCCTTCTGCCCCCAAAGAACGGTGCGGCCGACGCGCACAATCTGGTCGATCCACGCTTTCAACGGAGCGGAGATCGTAAAGTTGTACATAGGCGCTCCGACCACAATCGTGTCCGCCACCAGCAACTCCTCAATCAGCGCGTCGGAAACAGAAAGAGTTTCCCGTTGCGCGGGCGTCAGAGTGGCCGGGTCGGAGTGGACGGCGAGCGCCCACTCATCGGTGATCAGGGGGAGCGGCGTGGCGGCCAAGTCGCGCTCAATAACATGTCCCGCTGGGTTTTCCTTCTTCCAAGTTTCGATAAACGCTTGGGTCAGTTGTCGTGAAACTGAGTTGCGCCGGGCGCTGGAATCGATGCGAAGCAATGTCATGAGATCCTCCGACTTCAGAAGGATTGGATGGCACGCACAGTGCCGTGGTTACAATAAACAACTATAGATTCTTTACATTGTAGGAACTTTGGAGTAACCTAGTATCAGCATGTCACCTCCACGACGAGCCGCGAAGATCCCATCCCTGTGCACTATCGGCGGGTTGCTGGAGTTGCTCACGCGACCCTGGACGCTCCACATTCTCTGGGTGCTCAGCCACAATGGAGAGATGCGCTTTGGAGTGCTTCGGCGACAGGTCGAGGGAATCTCCGCGCGCGTGCTCACAGAACGGCTACGCAAGCTCGAAAGTACGGGCTTTGTCTTCCGGCATTACGAGCAGACCATCCCCCCAGCGGTCACCTACGGCATCACCGATCGTATGAAGGACATCGAGAAGGTTTTAGCTCAGCTAGAAGAGCTATCGCGAAAGTGGCATAGTGATGGCACGACGGTGGGAGCCGGTCGGGAGACTGCCGCGACGGGCGCCGACGCATGAATGCTTTAACGCGCATCAGGAGAGGGCGGGATGCTCAGCATTTGCTGCGTCTGTCTGATCAGCCGCTCTAGTTTTGTCTGCAGTGTCTGATTTCGCCAGTCTGCAAATCGGCGCATCAGTCTCATTCCTTATTGTGATTTACGGCAAGGCACAATTGCCGCGTGAAGAGCGGACTTCCGCTGCTAGCCCCTAGCTTCGCTAGGCCATGCAGCACGCGGCCGCCGAGATCAAAATGCGCAGCCTTGCCGAAAGCACACGAACTACGCGATTGAAAACATTCCGCAAACGCAAGAACATCGAGCCTCTTGAATCGATAAGTGCTCGTAGGAGTTCGTGGTCGCCACTATCGCAGCACTGATCCCCACGGTGGGACTAAGAGAGTTGTTATTTTGGCTACTTCCCGAAAAGCACATCCAGCAATCGCACCAGCTTGGCCTTCTCCTGCGTTCCACTTGCGTTGTCGGGATTGTCCTCGGTGAGCTGCGAGAGTTCATGTGCCAGCACGCGCTCGGCTGTGTGCTGAGGAAGGTATATCGCGTTCCCTGAAGGGGTGAGCTTCCAACTCTTTTTATCTTCGCGCCTCAGAGCCCATCGTTGCCGTTCCGACTGCTTGTGAATCTCCGCTCTGCCTTCGGTGAGAGAAAACAGTTCATCGAGCTGAACTTCAATCCAGCCCTGGTTTCCTGTGATATGCACCTTCTTCACTTCGAAATGGTCGAAGACGACGAGAGGTTCAGCCGACCTGAAGAGGTCACGCGAACGAACCTGCTCCGCCAAATCATTGCATGCTTCGAAGAATGCTGAGCTCACCTGATCGGATTTGGGGCGAACGGAAGTTAGAATCACAATCCGAAACGCCTCCGAGTTCACGGGCATATTTTGCGCAAATCTCGCGGAGGTTGCGGCCTCACTGGAAGGTCTCTCCGATATCCCGGACGGCCGGCCATCTGGAGCCGACTCGTACGCTTCCGCGTCGTTCAAAACGGTGGGCTGCCAGCTCGCAGTCAGGATCGAGCTTTTGAGGACGCCACTCGGCGCTGGCTTGAGATAGCGAAAGAAACGGGGCTGTCCCCGCTGTCTCCAATATGGCGAATCGTATGAATCGACACCAGGACCTGAATGCAACACACTGAAAAAGGAATGCTGGGCGGGATTCACCACGATCCCAGCATGTCCGCGCCAGACAGCCAAGTCACCCGGTTGCGGACTAGCGACTTGCCGAAACTCATCGGTCCCCTCATAAAGATCCGAAGAGCTCGCGTACTCAAAAGGGAAACCCGCGAGCTCATAGAGTCCGTGGACAAAATGGGAGCAATCGGAAGAGAAATCCGAATGATGATGGCGCGAATCCAGCGCGGCGCCCAGAATCGCCAAACCCTCATTAGGACTCAAGAGGCGGGGCATGGTCGGCGGCTCCTTAAGGTCAGGAGTTTTGTGGGTGACGTGATCAGCCCCGTTGCTGCTTATCCGCTCCCGTTTCTGTTGCTCTCGCTCTTGCGCCCACCCTGGGCGGAAAGCAGCCAAGTAGAGTAGGAGGATAAACAGGCTGCCTTTGGCGTGGAACCGCATAGTCCATCTTCATAACGAACCTTCATAAGGCACAGGTTACATGGGTGCCCCCAGGTCCGGGAAAAGTGTCCTGAGCTCAGATGCACCTTAGGGTCCAAGATGTTTCCAACTTTTTGGCTGTCGGCGGGTTGGGTAGTGGGTCAGTCAGACTGAGCCACTACCGCG
>Ga0185299_10002483_pt1 | contig 28197 bp, 21 predicted proteins | sample PaiPotPPA55metaG_FD_128002 | JGI IMG/M metagenome (GOLD analysis project Ga0185299, IMG submission 128002) | Iron sulfur acid spring bacterial and archeal communities from Banff, Canada, to study Microbial Dark Matter (Phase II) - Paint Pots PPA... ...
CATGCACCATCTATCCAGTTCATTGATGCCGGCATAGCACAATCGGCGCTGCTTGTCTTGGTGCTCGCAGCGGTTAACAAGACTCTCGCTGCGCGACGGATGGGAGACCTGCAGTGGGTCTAGCCTCCCCGACCGTGCCCAAAGCGGATTCATTCCGGGAGCGCGACACGCTCGTCTCCGCCTGCGCCTATGCTTCCGGCGCCGCCGCAGCGGTAGCGGCGGTGGCAATCGGCGTTGCACTTGTCGCGTACGGGTGGAACGAAGTCGCGTGGGTACTCTCGACACCCGGTCCGCAAGGAGTGCTGCGCGCATTAGGCACGACGGCGCTCATCGTGCTTATCGCGCTGCCCATCACTTTTGTTGCCGGCATCTTGGCAGCGGGCAGCGCGAACGATCCAAACATCGGCGGCATCGCGTCGAAAGCGTTGCGAGAGTCGATCGAGTGGTCATCCGGCACCCCTCCTGTCGTCGTCGGTGTTGCTGTTTTTTTCTGCGCCATTGCGCTGCACAGTCAAAATGCGCTCGTGATGGCAACGTTCGCACTGGTCGTGCTCAATGTGCCAAACGCGACATCTCGACTTGCGCTCGCGTTCGGCGCAGTGCCGCGTCAAGCGTGCGACGCTGCGGCCGCTCTCGGCGCATCTTCTGCGGCATCGTTTTTTGGTTTAGTCTTGCCTTTGTCGGTCTGGGCGGTTGCGGCAGCACTATTCGCCGTCGCAGCGCAGATGATTGGTGAGACGACCGCAATCGCAATTGCGGTCAGCACGAGTAATGGACCTCAGCCGCTGTCTGTGCAGATATGGCACTTCGCGTCCAATCGCAGTCTCGCGGGAGCAGAGGCCGCGGCCTGCGCTGTGCTTGTGACGGTCATCGTCATTTTTCTTGCACTGTCGAGAGCGTGCTTACGCCGGGGCGTCGAAGCCGTGTCGCTATCACCATGAGCGAAGGCCGAGGACCCGCTGTCGAAACCAAACTTGAGACGTCAGCGCTGCACGTGTGGTTAGGAGAACGGCATGCATTGCGCGGCGCGACTATCTCGGTCATCGCCAGGAAGACGGTGGCCTTCATCGGCGCATCGGGCAGCGGCAAGACGACGCTCTTGCGCTCGTTTAACCGCCTGCACGATTTGGATCCTCGGGTGCGCATGCATGGCAGCGTCAAGCTCGATGGTGCAGAGATCCTCGGTCGGAGCGTTGACGTGCTCGCCTTGCGGAGGCGAGTCGGCATGATCTTCACGCGTCCGACGATTCTTGCAACGAGCATTTTCGACAACGTTGCTTTTGGGCTTCGTGCAAAGGGCATGCGCGATCGCATCGTGCTCGAAGAACGCTGCGAGCGCGCTTTGCGTCGAGCGACGCTCTGGGATATTGTGAGCCCGACACTCGATCGGCCGGCGGTAGAACTCCCTACCGATCTGCTCCAACGCCTGTGTTTGGCGCGCGTACTCGCGCTTGACCCGGAGGTCTTGCTCTTTGACGATCCGACAGCCACTCTTGATCCGGTGGCGGGACTGGCACTCGAAGAGGTGATCCTGCCGTTGCGCCGGGACCACACGGTGCTCATCGCAACGAATAATCTCGAACAGGCTGCCCGGCTTTCTGATACAACTTGTTACCTCGCCAACGGTGAAGTTGTAGAAAGCGGCGAAACACCTCTCATTTTCAGCCGCCCCGCCGACACGCGAACCGAAGACTTTCTTGCCGGCCGGCCGTCAGGACAGACTGCATGAGGAGATCCCAATGAAAGTGGACGCGACGACGGCGTCGCCCGGACCTTTGCGTGCCGATGGCATGCACTATTACGACAGCGCCTTGGACGTCATCGGTTGGACGCCGCTCGTGCGGCTCAATCGCGTGATGGACGGGTCAGCATGTACCGTGCTCGCCAAAGTTGAGTTCCTCAACCCTGGGGGATCGGTGAAGGATCGGCCGGTGCTCACGATGATCGCCGATGCGGAGGATCGGGGTCTTCTCAAGCCGGGCGGCACGATTGTCGAAGCGACCTCCGGAAATACGGGCACTGGCCTTGCGATGGTTGCAGCCATCAAGGGATACCGCTGCATTCTCGTGATGCCTGACAAGGTGAGCGATGAAAAGGCTCGGCTCTTGCGCGCCTACGGCGCCGAGGTCGTCATCACTCCGACCAAAGCGCCGGCCAGCAGCCCTGAATCATACTATGGAGTCGCGGCGCGACTGGCAAGTGAGATACCGGGCGCGTTTCAGCCGAATCAATTCGCAAACCCGCTGAACCCCGCTGCCCACGAACGAACGACCGGCCCTGAAATTTGGCAACAGACGGCGGGCAAGATTACGCACTTCGTGAGCGGCATCGGCACGGGCGGCACGATCTCCGGTGTTTCGCACTATCTCAAGAAGCAGAAGAGCGATATTCATGTCATCGGCGCCGACCCGGAGGGTTCGATCTATTCGGGCGACACCGCAAAATCGTACAAGGTGGAAGGCATCGGTGAAGACTTTTTGCCTGCGACAGTCGACTTGCGTGCAATCGACCGCATCGAGCGGGTGTCGGACAAGGAATCGTTTCTTATGACGCGACGCATCTGCCGCGAAGAAGGTCTATTGGTCGGCGGCTCGTCCGGTACGGCGCTCGTGGCCGCGCGGCGTGTCGCACAAGAGCTTCCGGCAAGCGCGATCATGGTGGTGCTCCTGCCGGACAATGGCCGCGGCTACCTCACCAAGATCTTCAATGATGAATGGATGCGCGCCAACGGTTTTCTGGGCGAAGACGGGCTCGCAGCGACCGTCGGTGACGTGCTGCGTTCGAAAGGTGAGTTGCCTAAGCTCATTACGCTCTCTCCCGGTGAGAGCGTGCGACATGGCGTGGAGCTGATGCGTGAGTTTCAGATCTCGCAGATACCGGTCGTCGAGAACGGCGATATGGTCGGGAGCATCAATGAAGTTGCGGTCATGCAGCTGATCTTCGACCACGCCGACATCGTACATGGCGAAGTCAAAGACGTCATGGGCCGCCCCTTTCCCCTCTTAGACGAGAAAGAAGAGGTTGCGCGCGCCTACAAAGAGCTGTCACTCGGCCACGCAGCGATCGTGGTTGGTCGTGAAGGAAAGGCAATCGGCGTGCTCACGAAGATGGACATCATCAACTACCTGTCGGCGACGTAGGGCGACGATGGAGTTTGCAACAAAGGCCATTCATGTCGGCCAAGAGCCAGATAAGACGACCGGCGCGACCATCGTGCCCATCTATGAGACTTCGACGTACACGCAGCCGGCGCCGGGCCAGCACCTTGGTTTTGACTACTCGCGTACGATCAACCCGACGCGCCTCGCGCTCGAGCGTTGTCTTGCTTCGTTAGAAAACGCCCAGCACGGGTTGGCTTTTGCCAGCGGGATGGCAGCAACCGCGGCCGCGATGAATCTGCTCTCGGCCGGCGATCATGTGGTTGTCACGGACGACCTCTACGGTGGTACGTTTCGGCTCTTCGACAAGGTGCTCGCGCGTTACGGCCTGACCTTTTCGTACGTCGACGCTACGGACATCCACACTGTTGAAACCGCCATGCGCCAGAGCACGCGCATGATCTGGCTGGAGACGCCGACAAACCCGCTCATGAAAATTATTGATATCGCCGCAGTTGCTTCGCTCAGTAAAGCCTGGGAAACGCTCTTGGCGGTTGACAACACCTTTGCAACACCCTATCTGCAAAACCCACTTGACCTCGGCGCAGACATCATCGTTCATTCGACAACCAAGTATATTGGAGGGCATTCGGACGCAATCGGCGGCTTTGTCGCATGCAACCGCGACGATCTGTTTCAGACCATCAAGTTTCATCAGAATTCTGTCGGAGGCGTGCCCGGACCGTTTGATTGCTTTCTCACGCTGCGCGGCGCCAAGACCCTTGCGCTGCGCATGCGCGAGCACGAGCGCAACGCGCGCGCTGTCGCCACGTATTTAGCACAGCGCAGCGATATTGAGAAGCTCTACTACCCAGGCCTTCCAGCACATCCGGGGCATGAGGTCGCTAAACGCCAAATGCGCGGATTCGGCGGTATGATCTCGTTCATTCCAAAAGGTGGCGCCGCTCGCGCTAAGGCAATTGCAAAAGCGACGAAGATCTTTTCACTCGCGGAGAGTCTCGGTGGAGTTGAATCGCTGATCTGTCACCCCGTCTCGATGACCCACGGCGCGATTCCGCAAGACGTTCGTGAGGCACGCGGCGTGCACGATGCGTTGCTTCGGCTGTCCGTCGGCATTGAAGCAGAGGCGGATATCATCGCCGACCTCGATCAAGCGCTCAAGAAATAGCCGTCTTTTGAGGGCTGTCCGGTACATTGTGTCACTCGCGATTTTAAGCTACGCAACTGATCTTCTTATAAGCGGCGTCATTGTGCCCAGCCCTATTGATCTCTTGTTCGGGGTAGCATTGGCAGTTGCAGGGATATTTGTGTGGCCGAAGCGCTTCGAGTAGCGACGAGACGTTGAATAATAGAGCGGTCGACGTTCACGCCGACCGCTCCTTTCGGTGCGCCCGGCATGGGCATTGACTGGGAGGTGCAAGTCCTCTGCGGAGCCTGGTCGTGGCAACCGCTAGCCGAAGGCAAGGGTGTCCATCGCAAGATGGGATCTGAAGGAAGCCAGAGGCAAACCCTCGCGCTGAGGAACACGAACCGTATGAGGTGGGTGCATTCGGACGAGTCTGCAGAACAAGATGAAGTCCGATACGACCAAAGGATGCAGCCATAAATGCGGCAGCGACACGAGGGGAAGGTCAACGTTCTTACCCGGGGAGAGCTGCTGGTATGTCAGCGATGACAACCGCGTCAGTGATGGCGCGCTGAACCGGCAGCAGTCAGCAGCGGCCATAGTACCGCAGCGATGCGGGAAGGGCCAAACATCCAACGGAGGATGAGGTTCTGCAGAACTCGCAGCCCAAGCAACCACCGCAGCAAACTTCGCAAGAAGCCTCAGATGCAGAAGGTAGGGTGAAGCCCGAGGGTATGCATCGAGAGCGTAGCGCGGGTGCGGTGCAACGCAGCGACCAAACCTCAGGCACCGAAACACTCATGGAACAGATCGTCACCAGAGCTAATATGCTGGCGGCGCTACGACGTGTGGAGCGCAACGCGGGCGCCCCCGGCAGCGACGGGATGACCGTGGACCAGCTCCGCGGTTGTCTCAAGCTAAACTGGGAGCAGATTAAAGCCGCGTTGCTCACGGATACCTACCAGCCGCAAGCCGTCCGTCGCGTTGAAATACCCAAACCCGATGGCGGCGTGCGTATGTTAGGTATTCCCAGCGTCGTGGATCGCCTGATCCAACAGGCGTTTCTCCAAGTACTCACGCCGATCTTCGAGCCGACGTTCAGTGCGTCAAGCTTCGGGTTCAGGCCTGGGCGCAGTGCGCACGATGCGGTGAAGCTCGCGCGCGAGTACATCGAAGCAGGTCACAACTGGGTTGTGGATATCGACGTGGCGAAGTTCTTCGACCACGTCAACCACGACAAGCTCATGGTACACGTCTGGCGCAGGGTGAAGGACAAGCGCGTCTTGCACTTGATTCGGCGTTACCTGCAAGCCGGAGTAATGCTCAACGGGGTGGTGGTCGCAACCGAGGAAGGGACGCCGCAAGGTGGTCCGCTCTCCCCGTTGCTGGCCAACATCATGCTGGATGACCTCGATAAGCTCCTAGAGCAGCGGGGTCACCGTTTCTGCCGCTACGCAGACGACTGCAACATCTATGTTCGCAGCCAGCGAGCGGGAGAACGAGTGATGAGCACGGTTCGCCGCTTCATTGAAGGACGCTTGGGTTTGCGCATCAACGAGGAAAAGAGCAAAGTCGATCGACCGCGCAACCGGAAGTTCCTTGGGTTCAGCTTCTTTCGTCATAACGGCATCCAGATTCGGGTAGCGTCTCAAGCGCTTAAGCGTTTTAAAGATCGAGTTCGTGAGATAACCGCACGCAGCAACGGGTGGAGCATGAAGCGTCGCCTACAGACGCTCAGCGCCTACCTGAGGGGCTGGATGCGGTACTTTCGGCTTGCACAAACGCCGAGCGTCTATGCCAACCTCGATAGCTGGATGTTGCGCCGTTTGCGGCTGTGCCAATGGAAACAATGGAAACGTGTTCGAACGCGACTGCGTGAACTTCGCGCGTTGGGCAAGCCGGAATGGGTAGCTCGCGAGTATGCCTTTAGCCGCAAGAGCTACTGGCGGATTGCGCGTGGCCCGCTGAGTAGTGCGATGCCCCATCGCTATTGGTTAGCGCGGGGCTTCGCGGGACTCGTGGATTGTTTTGGTACCTGTTAGTTGGATGAACCGCCGGATGCCGAACGGCACGTCCGGTGGTGTGGGAGGACGGAGGCGGTGACGCCTCCTCCTACCCGATTGCAGCAACGCCAATAACCTAACCTTTGGCGCAAGGTTCAGGTACGAGCACGCGCAAAGGCTTCAGGCGTGGATCCAAAACCGCTTCCGCTCACCGAAGAAGTTAACAGCTCGACGGCCGATCTCGACCTCTTAGGTACGCACGATCTCTTGCATCGCATCAACGATGAGGACCGGCGTGCGGCCTGGGCGGTTGAGCGCGAAATCGACGTCATTGCCACTGCAGTTGACGAAATTGCAAATCGGCTTCGCTCCGGCGGAAAGCTTCATTACTTTGGCGCCGGCACGAGCGGCCGCATTGCCGTGCTTGACGCTGCCGAGATTCCTCCGACCTTCTCTACCTACGACCTCGTTATCGCGCACATCGCCGGCGGTCATGACGCAATGACCCGATCGGTGGAAGCGGCAGAGGATGACGCGGCCGCCGGCTTTCGCGAGGTGGCTGAGGCGAAGATAACCAGTGCGGACGTTGTCGTCGGCGTGTCCGCCAGCGGCGCTGCGGCCTACGTTCTGCGTGCGCTCGAGGCTGCAAAAACAACGGGCGCGCTCACGATCTGCATCACGAATAGCCCGGATACGGCATTGACGCGTCTCGCGCATATCCCGATTGTCTTGCGCACAGGGCCGGAAGTTATCGCCGGATCGACGCGCATGAAAGCCGGGACCGCACAAAAGATGGCCCTCACGATGATCAGCACCGCAGTTATGGTGAAACTCGGCAAAGTTTATGGCAACCTCATGGTCGATGTGCATGCGAGCAATAAGAAGCTGCGCGACCGAGCCGAACGCCTCACCGCTCTTGTCAGCGGCGTGCCGATCGAGGCTGTGCGCAATGCGCTCCGTGAAAGCGCGTATCGCGTTAAGACGGCGATCGTTATGTTGCGCCGAAACTGCAGCGCGCGGCAAGCGGATGAGCTCCTTGAGAAATCAGAAGGCAATCTCCGAAAGGCATTTTCAAGCCAGGAAGCTCACCGCTAGCTCCCGTTACTCGGTGCTGCGCGAGAAGCGCACGCTCGAAACCGTCAGCAGGACCACGCCGAGCACGAGGAGCGCCAGCACGGACGGCCACAGATCGAAAAGCCCTGCGCCGCGAAGCACGATGCCGCGCAGAATTTCCAAGAAGTAGGTCAATGGTATCGCGTACCCGAGCCACTGCAAGATTGTGGGCATGAGGTCGCGCTCGAAGACAAATCCTGAGAGCAGAATCGAGGGCAAGGTGACTGCGAAAGTCATCAAGACGGCTTGAGCTTGCGTTCGGGCGACTGTCGAGATCAAGAGCCCAAGCCCGAGTGCCACGAGCAAGAATACAAACGAAAGAACGAGCAGCAGCGGCACGCTGCCGGCGATAGGAACGTTGAAGATGAAGACCATCGCGCCCAGCACGAAGAAAAAATCTACCGCTGAGATCAGTGCGTACGGCGTAATCTTGCCAAGCATCAGGCCGGTCACGCCAACTGGCGTCACGAGTATCTGATCGAGCGTGCCGCGCTCGCGCTCGCCGACGATCGACAGAGACATCAAAAAGACGGTGATGAGCTGCAATATGACGCCCACCAGACCCGGCACGAAGAAATTAGCGCTGCGCAGACTTGGATTGAAGAGCATCCGCGGGCGCACGTCGATCAGGGTGGGAGCAACGGCCGTTTGCGGGCCAAGTTCTTGGGCGAGCGCGGTCCCAATTGCAATCGTCCCAGCGTAGGCTTGTTGGGCGACATTGGAGTCAGAGCCGTCGATGAGCACCTGCACCTGCGCACCGCGCCCGCTTTCGACGTCGGCAGTGAAATTTGGCGGGATATCAAAGGCCGCCTTGACCTTGTCGCGCACGATCAGCTGGCGCAGCTCTTCTCGCGATCCTGCACGCTGCACGAAATCGAACTGCTGCGACGCATGCATCGCGTCGAGCACGCGAACCGACAACGGCCCGAGGTCTTCGTTGAGGTACGCAGCGCCGATATGCTCGACGCGCATGTTCACCGCATACCCGAAGATCGTCAATTGGACGACAGGTAGCAGCACGGCGAGAATCAGCGTGAGACGATCTCGGGTGACGTGGATGAGTTCTTTATAAAGAACCGCGCTGAAACCGCTGAGGTCGAATGGCTGCCTCATGCAGCGCTGCGCCTGCGAGTGAGTGCGACGAAGACATCTTCCACCGAGGGCTCAATGCGTTCGACGGCATCGATCTGGCCTGCAACGTCTGCGAGTTCATGGCGCAATCGCTCAGGAGTCACGTCCCCGTTCACCACGAGGTGCAGATCGCGGCCGAAAATCGTAGCGTCGTAAACAAAGTCCAGATGCGAGGCTTTCGAAAACGCAGGCATGACGTGTTCGACCGACACGCGATAGCGCACCGAGCCCGGCGGATCAATGCCCGGCAGCCGGCGCAATTCGTCGAGCGTTCCGGCGGCGATGAGCTCGCCTTCATAAATGTAGCCGAGCGACGAACATCGCTCGGCCTCATCCATATAATGCGTGGTCACAAAAAGCGTCACGCCTTTTCCGGCCAAATTGAAGAGAAGATCCCAAAGATCGCGGCGTGCGACCGGATCGATACCTGCTGTCGGCTCGTCTAAGAACAGGACGCGCGGCTCGTGTAAGAATGCTGAGGCAAGCGCGAGCCGCTGCTTCCAACCTCCCGAGAGCGTTCCGGCAAGCTGATGCTGCATCGGTTCAAGACCGGTCAGAGCAATCACGGCGGCAGCGCGCTGCGCCCGCCGCGCGCGATCTAGCCCATATGCGCGTCCATAAAATTCGAGGTTTTCATCGACTGTAAGGTCCGTATAGAGTGAGAACGACTGCGACATATAGCCAATCGATTGGCGCACTTCATCGCCTTGGCGCCGGACGTTGAAGCCGTTGACGAAAGCCTCACCCGATGTCGGCTCGACGAGGCCGCACAGCATCTTAATGGTGGTGGATTTTCCACTGCCGTTTGGGCCGAGGAAACCAAAGATCGAGCCCTGCTCGATGCTAAGGCTCAAGTTTCGGACAGCTTCGAGTTCACCAAAACGCTTCGTCAACTGCTTGGCGACGATCGCATCCGTCACGTTAGAGCGCTACCTCGACGGTTGTTCCGCCGTGGAGCTTTCGATCCGGGTCATACACGCGCACTTTGACGCCGTACGCGAGGTCTGCGCGGTCTTCAGCGGTTTGCACGTCGCGAGGGGTAAACTGCGCGTCCTGATCGATCTGTTCGATTGTTCCGTCGAAGACGTCACCGCCCAGCGCGTCTGAACGAACGCGGACGCTGGCGCCAACAGCAACTTTGCCGAGGTCGTGTTGCGCTACGTAGATGCGCACGAACGGATCGCGAAACTCGCGAACGACCGCAACTTGGGCGCGCGGTCCGACGAGATCGCCTGGCAGAAGATCCAGCGACTCGACAATGCCATCGGTCGGCGCGCGCACGACCATTTCCGCAAGCCGGCTCTCGGCAGCTGCGACGCCCGCCTTGGCCGCGTCGAGCGCCGCACGCGCCTGCACGAGCGCTTGGGGTCGCGCACCTGCCTCAACCAGCTGTCGATTCGCAACTGCCGACGCATAGAATTGTTGGGCCGCAACTACATCTTGGGGCAATGATGCTTTTCTCGCCTCGTTCAGTTGCGCGATGGCAGCACCAACGTGAGCCCTGGCGGCTACGAGAGCTCCTTGAGCATATGCTTGCGCCGCCCGCGCCTCGTCGAACGCTTGGGCAGAGATTGCACCCGCGGAGAAGAGGCGCTGCGCGCGCTCAAAATTCGCTGTCGCTTGGTTGTTCGTCGCTTGCGCTTGTGCTCGTGCGCCTCGAGCTTGGCGCACGTTGTCGCGTGCGACGCTCAACTCGTGAGGTGATGCCAAAAGCGCCTTATCGTACTGAGCCTTTGCTTGCGCCTCTGCGGCGCGGGCTCGCGTAATCTCTTCGGGCCGAGGCCCTGCTTCAAGATCGGCAAGGGCGGCAGCCGCCTGGGCTTCCTGACTTACGGCAGCGCCGAGAGCAGCGCGCTGGTCCTTGTCGTCGAGCCGCAGCAGGATCTGGCCGCGCTGGACTCGCTGACCATCCGTTGCCTCTACGCCAATGACCCGACCGCCAATAGTGCTGCCGACCGATGCTGACTCCGGCTGCAAGGTGCCGCTATAGGCATACCGGTTGTTGCTGCACGATTCGCATAGCAAGAGAGCGCTGATAATAAGGCATTTCAGCCCAAGCCGCGCACGCATGCGCCCGTACGTTCAACGCTCTCGAGCGTGAAGCATTTCTGCCAGTTGCCGCGCATTAGCGGCGGATTTGCCCAAGTGATGATTATTGAAGAAGACGTATGCTTCTCGTGCTTGTTCGTCAACCGCGGCAATGCGCGGCAACCACTCGGTCAACTCTTGTGTGGAATACAAATAATCGTAGCGCTCGTGAGCGGCGCGTTCCTGCTTCCACCACTTACCGTAATTGCGCCCATGAAATCGAATGTAACCAATTCCTGACGTGACCTCAGAACCAGGGCGCATGAGCGAAGAGAAGCGCGGCTCGTCAACGTTACACCAGCCGACGTCAAGCTCGCGCAGCGTCGCGAGCGTTTCATCGGCTTGCCAATCTCGATGACGAAATTCGGCGATGAGATTCATGTCTGGCCACTGCGCACGCAGCCATGTCAGACGGCTGTATGCGTCGGGCCCGGGGCGGAAGCTGTGTGGGAACTGCGCGAGCACTGCTCCGAGCTTACCCGCGGAGTGAATCGGCTCTAGGCACGCGCGAAACGCTGCAGCATCCGCTGCCTCGGGTGCTGTCTCGGTCGGGAGGTGCGTGATGCTGCCGGGTGCCTTGACGGTAAAGCGAAATTTTTTCGGCGTGCGCCGGTCCATGCTCTCGAACAGTTGCGGCTTTGGTATCGCGTAGTACGTGCTGTCGATCTCAACGCAGCCGAAGCGCTCGGCATAAAAGGGAAGCATGTCGAGCGACTTGATGCCGGGGGGATAGAACGGACCTACCCAATCTCGGTAGGAAAAACCGCAGGTGCCGATGTGCAACGCCATGTGCGCCACACATCAGCCTCCTGGATTGCGGAACCCTTCAGGGGAACCAACGCTAAGGGGTTGTTGTCGCTCCCACGGCCGAGCCGATGCGCAACGCTACATCTTTTGCGTTCGCGCAGCCGGTGAAACGCAGGCTATCTTTATCGCGGTGTACGGTTCTGCACAGGGATGCATCGGTTGTTTTCGTGCTTCCAGCTCCTCGCTCGATCGTTTCGGAAACACTACAACCATAGTCAGTGCCGTTTACTGTGATGAACGTCCAGGTGGTCGCAACGCCGGCATCGCTGCCTTGGGCCACAAGCGTGGCCGGTTCGCAATGAGAGAACGCCGTGTTGAAACAATCGAACGCCTTTGCGGCATCGGCGCTGCTGGCCGAACTGAGGTCGAGGCTGCCGCAGGCAGTCTCTTGCGGACCCGCATCGGCGCGCACCGGCGTGTGGGGCGCGGCGATAAAAACGACTGCAACCAACGCCAGCGGCAACAACCACTTCAAGGCGGGGCTTAAACTCAAACTCATGGAGGGGATGCTCCTTTCCCCGGATGCACAATGCTCCGGGTACATCATTCGACTGTGCATACTAATGAAGACTGCCGAAAGTTACGTCCTGGCACAAACCCGGCACATGCGTACTGTATGCAGCCGAATGCGAGTTGGTTCACCAACTGCATCCAACGAATCGGTATTCTAGACGGCCGCCTGAATTGGGTGGTTTTTCAGCCAACGATCGAAGTCTGCCTCGGGCATCGGCCGTGCGTAAAGGAACCCTTGCGCCGTGCTGCATCCTTCGCGTATCAGCCAGTGCGCTTGATCCGGCCGCTCGACGCCTTCGGCAATGATCTCTCGTCCCAAGCTGCGGCCGAGCGCGATGATGGCGCGAACGATCGCTGCGTCGCCCTCGTCAGTGGGTAACCCATTCACAAACGATCGATCGATCTTAATGGTATCGGCGCCAAGTTTCTTGAGATAGGACAGCGACGAATAGTAGGTGCCGAAGTCGTCGAGCACAACGCGGAAGCCGAGGTCCCGGCATTCACGAATGGTTGTCTGCGCCGCGCTCGGGTCGCGTAACGCAACGCTCTCGGTGATCTCGAGTTCAATGCTTTTGGCGTTGGCGCCGCTCTGCGCTATTGCGTGACGCAACGTCGGCACAAACTCCGGATCTTGGAATTGGCGCGCTGAAAGATTGATCGCGAGCCGCAAGTGTCGCCCGGAATCAGTCCATAGCCGCGATTGGGTAAAGGCCTGATGGATTCCCCATGTCCCCATCTGCACCATGAGATTGGAATCTTCGACCAGCGGGATGAACTCGCCGGGCAACAACAACCCGCGCTCGGGGTGGTGCCAGCGCATGAGCGCTTCTGATCCGATGACTTCGCTCGACCGTATGTTGATGACCGGCTGATAAAAAAGCTCCAGTTCCGACTGCACGAGCGCGCGCCGCAAACCCTCTCGGATCTGCTGGCGGTGCTGCAGCCCTGCCGCAATCTCATTACTGTAGAAGCGGTACTTGTCACGGCCCTCTTCTTTTGCGCGGTACATAGCAGCATCCGCATTGGCGAAAAGCATTTCGGCGCTATCACCGTCATCGGGAAACAGCGCAATGCCGACACTGGCCGACAGGTAGAAATCGTGATGGCCGGTGTGGAAGGGCGTCACGAGCACCCCGCAAATGCGCTGCGCGACGTCTTCGGCATCGCTCGGCCCCTCAATCTCCGAGACCAAGATTGCAAATTCGTCGCCGCCCAGCCTCGCCACGAGGTCTTCGTGGCGCACGGCACTGCCCAACCTGCGTGCCGCCTCGATGAGAATGCGGTCGCCGCCGGCATGGCCCAGGGTATCGTTCACTTCTTTGAAACGGTCGAGATCGACGTACACCAGACCGAAGCGGCGACCGCGTCGTCGTGCCGTCGCGATCGTTTCACCGAGTCGCAGCTGAAACTGCATGCGGTTGGCGATGCCGGTCAGCGGGTCGTGATAGGCGAGATATGAGATCTGACGATCCTGCTCGGCCATGAACAATATGCGGCTGATGTAGTCGGCGAGCAATTCGACATAGGCCCGGTCTTCGTCGTCAAACGGACCGCCAAGCGGCAGATGAGACGCGAAGACAAGCGCGTATGTCTTGCTGCCGACGTGCACGGGTGTGCCGATCATCGCTCGCATGCCTGCCGGACGAAAGTCGGGCTGCGTCGCAATGTCGGCATCGTTCTCGAGATCGCTTGACACAACCGTCGTGTCGGAATCGATGATAAGACCCGCGGCGCGTTCGTTGCGGGTTGAAGGCTTGCCGCCCAGCGACGCTGTTGCAGGGCTTGCGTAATCGAGAACAATCGAGGTGCCGTCACGATGGGCAATCAGTCCAAGAGGAAATCCAAGTGCTCGCGAACCTTCCTCGAGGACCTGGCGCGCCAAGTCTTCACGGCTAACTTCAGATTTCGTTACGAGCCGCCACAGAGCATCGAGCCGGTCGAGGCGACGGCGCGCGCGACGTTCTTCGACGGCGAGGCCCGTCACGTCACGGAATGACCATACTCGCCCGACCGGACGATCGTCGACTCGTTGCGGAACTGATAAGCGCTCGAACACGCGCCCATCGAAGAACTCGATGACGTCGAAGCTTTCAATATCCGGGTTGTTGTAGAGCTCCCTTACTTTGGTGAGGAAAGCATCGGGATCTTTGACTTGACTGAGCACGTGGGCGAGCGCACGATCGTCGTCGCGTGAGGCGAGCACGTCGTCTGGAATGCGCCACAAACGTTTGAACCGCTCGTTGAAACGGACAATCTTGCCGGTGAGATCGACGACGAGGATGCCGTCGGCCGTGGCTTCTAGTGTTGCGAGCAGCAACGAATGTTCGTTGAGGAGATCTTCATAGCCACGCGCTCGCAATGCGGTCTCGCGCGCGACGCCGACGAGCAGATCGCCTTCAGGCGTGGGTATTGCGTGAACGGTGAAACGGACGGGGAAGAGCGTACCGTCTTTGTGCCGTGCGCTTGCATTGAATGCACCGGGCCGCGGTGCTTCCGCTATGACAAGGTTGAGATTGTTGCCGACGATCTCACTCGCGGCGTGCCCAAACATGCGCTCCGCCGCTGAGTTGAACGAGCGCACTACGCCGTGTTCATCGAAGGCGATGATCGCGTCTGCGATGATAGCCATGTGATAGGGATATCGGTTGGGCAGGTGACCTAGGCCATAGGCGCCCGGGCCGCGTCTCGTGTCGTCTGAGCCTCTGACGCCGAGAAAGCTTGTCGCAACCGATCTTCAGATCGGTTGATCTCTGCGACGTAGATCACAGCAGAGCTTTAGCAACGGACGTTGTCGCAACGGACCTTTAGGTCCGTTTATCACCTCTTCGGCGGCTGGCACAGTTCGATGAGCGTACCGCCGGAGTATGAGGGGTGTATAAATGCGATGCGATTCCCGTGGGCTCCGCGGCGCGGCTTGTCATCGATGAGCGGCACGCCGACCGACTTCAAGCGCACAAGCTCGGCTTCGAGATCTGCGACTCGATATGCGAGATGGTGCAGTTTCGAACCTTGGTTGCCGAGAAAGCGCCGCAGCGGCGAATCGCTGCTCAACGGCGCGAGCAGCTCGATCGCGCTGTCGCCTGCGCGCATGCCGATGATATCAACGCCTTGTTCTTCGATGCGTTCGCGGTAGAGGACTTCGAAGCCAAGCTTTGCATAGGTCTGCTCGCCTTGCGCGAGATCCGCGACGACAACCGCGACGTGGTCGAGTTCACCGTGATGCATCAGACAGCCGTTGCGGGGTGATATGTCGAGAAGACATCGCGCAGGGCGTCGCATACTTCACCGAGGGTTGCTCCAGCGTCCACAGCTTCGATGAACTCACCCATCAACGGAGCATTCGATTTCGCGGTTGTCCGTATCGCGCTGAGTCGCGCGCCGACGGCGGCGGCATTCCGGCGTGCGCGCGCAGCAGCAAGACGAGCATTTTGCTCGCGTTCCCGCGCGGGATCGATTCGTTGCAGTTGCGGTTGCCCAGCACGTTCGTTAGGATCGGCGAACTTATTGACGCCGACCACGATGGACTCGCCGGATTCAATGGCGCGCTGCGCCTTGTACGCGCTCTCCGCGATTTGCTGCTGCATCCACCCGCTCTCGATAGCCGCAACCGGTCCACCGCGCTGTTCGACTTCGGCCATAAGCGCTCGCGCGGCATCCGCGAGCTGTGCGGTAAGGCGCTCGACAAAATATGAGCCGCCCAGCGGGTCAGCGGTATCAGGCACGCCGCTTTCATGCGCGATAATCTGCTGGGTACGCAAGGCAAGCTTCGCGGCCTCTTGCGTCGGTAAAGCAAGCGCCTCGTCTTGCGCGTTCGTGTGGAGAGACTGTGTGCCGCCGAGCACAGCTGCCAGCGCCTGCAGCGTCACGCGCACGACATTATTGTGAGGCTCTTGTGCGGTGAGCGTCGATCCGCCCGTCTGCGTGTGAAAGCGCATGAGCCACGATTTTGGAGATCTCGCTTTGAACTCGTCGCGCACGATGTGCGCCCACAACAGACGCGCTGCCCGGAATTTTGCGATCTCCTCGAAGAAATTATTGTGCGCGTTCCAAAAGAACGACATGCGGGGTGCAATGGCATCCGCATCCAAACCAGCGTCGACAGCGGCGCGCAAGTACGCGCGCCCGTTACTGAGTGCGAATGCAAGCTCCTGGGCGGCAGTTGCGCCCGCCTCGCGGATGTGATAGCCGCTCACGCTGATCGTGTTCCACCCCGGTACGTGCTCGGCACAATAGCGCATGAGGTCGGTCACCAGACGCATCGATGGCGCCGGTGGATAGATGTAGGTGCCGCGCGCGGCATATTCTTTGAGGATATCGTTTTGCGACGTTCCCGAAAGCTTGCTGAACGGAATGGCGCGCCGCCGTGCAATCGCCAGATACATAGCCAGCAGCACGGCCGCCGGCGCGTTGATCGTCATCGAAACGCTCACGCTCTCGAGCGGAATGGCGTCGAAGAGAACCTCCATGTCATCGACCGTGTCAATGGCAACGCCGGTGCGTCCAACTTCGCCGGCCGCCATCGGGGCGTCCGAGTCGTAGCCCATCTGCGTCGGCAAGTCGAACGCCACCGAGAGCCCCATCTGACCGTGTGACAGGAGGTAGCGATAGCGCTCGTTCGATTCACGCGCGGTTGCATACCCAGCGTATTGACGCATGGTCCATAGACGGCCGCGATACATTGACTCTTGGATGCCGCGCACGAATGGAAACTCACCCGGCTTTGACTGCTCGGCTAAGTTTAGATCCGCGACGTCTTTTGCTTGATAGAGCGGCTGTATTTCAATTCCGCTTTCGGTCTTGCGAGGACGCATACGGCAGCTTTCAAGACCTTTGTAGCAACGGACCTTTAGGCCCGTTTACTCGAGCGTAATAATCGGCGACCCTGTCTCAATCGTATCGCCAGCGCGGACGTTGATTGCCGCCACCGCGCCTGCCCGGTGCGAGATTACTTCGTTCATCATTTTCATTGCCTCGATAACTGCGACAACCTGCCCATCGGCCACCGCGTCTCCGGCTTTGACGCGGATTTCGGCGATGATGCCGTGCATCGGCGCGGTGATCGCCGAACCGCCGAGGGCGACAGATTTTTGGCGCCCGTATTTTGACGCTCGACGTCGCGCTCCACCTTCGGCGGCCGGCAGGCCGTAGACCGTCACACGATATTGTTTGTCGTCGACTTCGACCGTCAGGGATGTCTGTGTTTCACTGGTTGGTGCGTCGTCGCGCGGTGTTGTTTTCCCGATGCCGGAATATACTGACGCTATCGCCGGACCATGTTCGCGTACAAACGAGTCAACCGTCGCCGTCGAATAGTCGCCGCGAATAAATACCGCGTCAGCCAAAAGCAGGCGATAAAACGGGATCGTTGTCTGAACGCCCTCTATATCGTATTCCGCAAGTGCGCGCAGCATGCGCGAACGAGCTTCATTTCTGTCGGCACCCCAGGCAATGAGTTTTGCGACGAGAGAATCGTAATCGCTGCCGATTGTCCAGCCGGCAAAGGCTGCGCCGTCAACGCGAACGCCCGGACCGCCGGGTTCTCTGTAGACGGCGATGCAGCCGGGAGACGGTGTGAACGCAGCAGCTGGCGACTCCGCGTTGATGCGGCATTCGATAGCGTGGCCGCGCGCAACGAGGTCGTGCTGCTTGAGCCAGAGCCTCTCGCCTGTTGCAACTCGGATCTGTGCTTTCACGAGGTCGACCCCATAGACGGCTTCGGTAATCGTGTGTTCGACTTGGATGCGCGTGTTCATCTCGAGGAAAAAGAACTCGTCTCCCTCGACAAGGCACTCAATTGTGCCGGCGCTGTCATAGCCGATAGCCTTTGCGAGTTTCACCGCGGCGGCATGCATTCGCGAGCGCAGCGCGTCGCTGATGAGTGCAGGCGTTTCCTCGACGAGCTTTTGATGGCGACGCTGCAGCGAGCAATCGCGCTCGCCCAGATGAACGATGTTGCCCGCTTTGTCGCCGAGCACTTGGATCTCGACGTGCTTAGGATTGGGGAGATAGCGCTCAACGTAAAGCGTGGGATCGGCGAAATATGCTGTGGCTTCTTTGGCCGCAAGCGAGACTGCTCGATCGACCTCAGCCTCGGAGGCTGCGACCTTGAGACCCTTGCCGCCGCCGCCGGCAGACGCCTTCACGGCGATGGGATAGCCAAACTCACGCGCCAACGTGCGCACTTCGACGGCCGTTCGCACCGGTTCCGTCGTTCCGGGTACCACGGGAACGCCGGCTTTCAGAGCGTTTTGCCTGGCAGCGAGTTTGCTGCCCATTTTTTCCATCGCATCTGGCGAGGGGCCAATAAAGACGATGCCCTGGGTTTGGCAGGCGCGCGCGAAATTCGCGTTTTCTGCAAGGAACCCGTAACCGGGGTGCACCGCGTCGCAGCGAGTGTGATTCGCTACGTTGAGAATTCGTTCGGCATTGAGGTAGGACTGCGACGGTTGCGTCAGCCCGATGTGCACCGCTTCATCGGCTGCGCGGACGTGCAGCGCATCCCTATCTGCGTCCGAGTAGACGGCAACAGTTGCGACTCCAAACTCGCGGCACGCGCGGATGATGCGCAACGCGATCTCGCCGCGATTGGCGACGAGAATCTTTTCAAACACCGGGGTTGAGCGCCTCGATTCGAGCCAGAGCCCGCCAATCGTGTCGCACGATCGCGTCATCGTTGAAGCGTGGTGCTCTGTAGCGGTCGACTTCACGTCGACCATGGCCGGGGCGGGCGAGAAGGATCTCGATTGCGGCCGCAATTGCCTCCGCTTCTTGCGGAGTCGGCTGCGGTTCGATGCGCAAACGGATCACAGCGGGATGTTGCCGTGTTTGCGCGCCGGGCGTGGTACGCGTTTGGTGGCAAGCATGGATAACGCGTTAATGAGCAAGGGTCGCGTCTGCGCAGGATCGATGATGGCGTCCAAGTAGCCGCGCTCGGCGGCAACGTACGGATTAGCGAAGCGCTCGATGTATTCGTTGACGAGTTCATCGGTGCGCTTTGCGGGATCTATGGCCTTTGCGATCTCATCGCGGAAGATAATCTTCACCGCGCCTTGTGGCCCCATGACTGCAAGTTCAGCCGTCGGCCAGGCGACGTTGAAATCCGCGCGGATGTGCTTGCTGCACATGACGTCGTACGCGCCCCCATATGCTTTGCGCGTGATGACGGTAAGCTTTGGCACCGTAGCCTCCGCGAATGCGTAAAGCAATTTGGCGCCGTGCTTGATGATACCGCCGTATTCTTGGTTCAGTCCGGGCAAGAAACCGGGTACGTCAACGAACACGACCAGCGGGATGTTGAAAGCGTCGCAAAAGCGTACGAAGCGCGCGCCTTTGATGGACGAGTCGATGTCCAGAACACCCGCGAGCACTTTCGGCTGGTTTGCAACCACGCCCACGGACCGTCCGTCAAGCCGCGCAAAACCAACGAGCAGCGAACCGCCATAGAGCGGCTGCACTTCAAAGAATTCTTCGTCGTCGACGATGCGCCGGATGACGTCATGCATGTCGTAGGGAAGGTTCGGCGATGGCGGGATGATGTCGATGAGCGACGCGTCGGCGCGGCTTGGATCGTCGGTCGACGCCACGATTGGCGGATCGCCCACATTATTTTGCGGCAAGAATGAAAGAAGATGTTTTGTCTGTTCGAACGCGTCATCTTCGTCGGCCGCCAAAAAGTGCGCGACACCGCTCTTAGTATTGTGGGTCTTCGCGCCGCCCAGTTCTTCGAAAGTAACGTCCTCGCCGGTTACGGTTTTGATAATTTCGGGTCCCGTGATAAACATCTGCGAGATCTTGTCGACCATGATGACAAAATCAGTGATCGCCGGGCTGTACACGGCGCCTCCAGCACACGGGCCGGCGATGAGCGAGATCTGAGGAACGACACCGGACGCCTGCACGTTGCGCCAAAAGATCTCCGCATAACCACCGAGGCTCACGACGCCTTCTTGGATGCGAGCGCCACCGGAGTCATTGATGCCGATGATGGGGCAGCCTGTTTTGACCGCCATGTCCATTACTTTGCAGATCTTCTCTGCGAAGACTTCGCCAAGCGAGCCACCTAGAACAGCGAAGTCTTGGGAAAAGATGAAAACGCGCCGTCCATCGATGTCGCCATAACCTGTGATCACACCGTCGCCGACGAATCGCTTGTCGGCCAGCCCGAACGCATCCGTTCGGTGCACCGCAAACGCGTCAAGCTCGATGAATGAGCCTGCGTCGAGCAGTTTCTCAACGCGCTCGCGCGCCGTGAGTTTGCCGCGCTCGTGCTGTTTGCGGATCGCCTCTTGACCGGCAGGCTCCGCTGCTTGTCGTTGCTTATGGCGAAGAAGATCCATCTCCGATTCGTGACTCATTGCCGTGCGTCGTTTCTCGTAGTTACGTCGAACGCCTGTAGGGGCGGCCCTTTGCGCCGCGAAGGACCGGACATGCCCAAAGTATTGCTGCTTCAATTTGATACTGACCCCGCCCGCGCCGAGCGCCGAACAATTTTGGAGAGCACGGGCATGGCAGTGGTCGAAGCTGAGCCGCGTTGGCCGACCTTTTTTGACGTTGTAACGGCACAGCGACCCGACATCATCGTCATTGCAGGGAGCACAATTCCAACACACGCCTTTGAAGCGGCGCGCTATCTCGGCGATGGGTTCAATACACGCAATATCCCGGTGCTGCTCGTCGACGTGAATCCGAAAAACCACGCTCGCGCCCAAACGTCTGCGCCGCAGGCAAAAATCGTCGATCGCGCCGCGCTCGCAGACGCAGTCAAAGAGGTGCTGCAGCCAAAGGCTTCGACCAATTCCGGATAGGGTGCCGCTACAACCTCTTGAGCGCGGCGATCGCAGCCTGCAGTTGCGGATCGCGGCCGCGTGCGACATCGGCGGGTGTGCGTGACACGATGATATCCGGCGTCACGCCTTTGCCCTCCAATTGTTCGCCATTTGCATCGCGCATGTCGAGCGTCGCCACGCGCAACAGGCCGCCGTCGGAAAGTGGCTGCTCAACTTCAACCCCCAGGACGTGTTTGGCCGTTGGTTCACCCACGATCAGCGCGCGATGATAGATCTGCAGCGCTGACGCAAGCGCCTCGGCGCCGCTCTCACTATTAGCGTCGACAAGCACCGCGACGCGGCCCTTGTACCGCACCTGCGCGTCGCCGCTCGCCGTGAACCGACGACTTCCTAAAAAATGATAACGCCCGGTGCCACTAACGACAAGCGTACCAGGCGGCAGGAAGATACCGGCTGTCGCATCGACCGCATCGATAAGTCCGCCAGGATTTCCTCGCAGATCTAAAATCATCGCGCGATGGCCGCTCACATCTGAAACCGCCCAGCCCAACTCTTCAGCGATGTCATTTGGAAACGACCCCATCCGAAGATAGCCGATACCTGGTGCCGCCGTGCCCCAGTCGACGTCGGCTTGTTCCACCTGATCGTACGATCCGTTGTTAACCAGGCGCAGTCGCGTCTTCCAGGTTCGTCCGCTGACAGGATCGCGCACGATGAACGCATGCATCGCCCCGCGAGCATCAGGGCCGCCCTGTTCGGCGACAATAAGCCCGGGTCGCAATCCCGCGGTGGCCGCAGGGGAGCGCGGCGCCACGCGTGCGACAACTCGGTCGCGTCCGAGCGTGACGAAAGCGGCGCCGAGCGCTTGGGCAACCTGATCCTGGACACGACCGACTTCCGAAGGCGAGAAGACTGCAGTATGGCTGTCGCCGAGTTTTGCAAGCATCTGCTGCAGAAGGTGATAGCGCTCGGACTCGCTAGAGGCTGCCGCGACCTTTCCGCGATACTCGTCGACGATCGTTGACCAATTGAGTCCATGAAACGCGCGATCGTAGTAACGAACGGAGATCGTTGTAGCGACTTCATTGAAGACACGCTCGCCGATGGGCTCGCGCGCAACGTGACTGCGAAGCAGCACGACGCTTGCAATAACAGCCGCAAACACAACGGCGAGAAGGAGTCGTTGACGCATGAGCTTGCGCCGACGGATGGGCAAGTAGGGAACGGCGGCGCTTTCAAAATCCATCATGGCAGGACGGAATCTCGTACGGGATTGAGCCATTGCTCGAGCGTCGTGTGCTGCACGCCGGGTTCGCCGCGCAGTTCGCGGCGCAACTCCCCCAAAGTCGAGCACGATTCCGCGACGGCGTCATGCTTGTGGATGCTTTCGAAATTGACTTGACGCGCCAGCACAAATGCGTCATCCGGGTGGGCGGCGAGAATGTCGTGTGCGTAGCGCAACATCTCGCGAACAACGTCTTCCACGAAGCGCGGCGCTTGATGGGCTTTGTTGACGATGAACAGCTCGTCTGGGCGTTTGAGTAGATCGTACGTTTCCGATGACATTGACTGTTCGACGATCTCGACGAGCGTGCGGATGTCCACCGGCGCGTCAGCGCCGATCATGAATGTGCCCAGTCCTCGTTGGTTGTGGGTCGCGATGGGCATGGCGGCAAGAATTTTAGCGATCTGTTCTTCATTGAAGCCTTCAGCCAAAAGCCGTTCCCGCGAATAGTCTGCAACCATCTGCTGCGCGCACGGGCAGGCCGTCATCCCCTCGACCTCCACGCCGAGCAGCCGGCGCGAAAAATTCTCCGTGGCGACGGCACGCGCGAGCATCGTATAAAATTCGCGTGTCCGCAGAGCGCTCGCGGGAGTGATGCGCTCCAGGGCAAGCGGGGCTCGCACGTGCACCTCGGCGCGTTCGGCGTGCTGGCTGTCGACGACACGCCGCGCCAGCGCGAGAGCAAGCTGATCGACGCTTGTGCTTTCACCCGCTGCCAGTTCGGCGAGCGCATCCTCAAGGTCTTGAGAGAAGCGCGACATGTGCACGCCGCTGTGCTCGGCGTCGAGATCGGCATAAATGTCGAGCGTCGCAAGCGCCGTTCCCTGAGCGCTCAGCGCCGGGTCGACAGCAATGAGCGTCTTAACGCCGGTAATCCCCGCGCGGTTGAGCGAGAGCGCCACCTGAGGCCGTGATTCTTGCACGTCGCGCCGGACGCGTGTGAGCAGACCACCTTCACACGCAACGACCCCGGATCGATCGACAGCTGCGGCGAGTTCGGCTATCGTTTTTCCGGAGAGCGGATCGACAAGCGATGGCGCGATCTCTGCCAACGGCACCAGAACGAAAGCTCGCGAAGATAGCCCGGGATGTGGAACCGTACACTCGTCATCGCGCATGACGAGGTCGTCATAGAGCAATAGGTCCAAATCGATAGCGCGCGGTCCAAGCGGGACTGAAAAGCGCCTGCCAATCTGGCGCTCGATCTTTGCAAGGGCGTCGCGCAGGTGCCGCGGCGCAAGCTCTGTGATGCCGGTGCACGCGAGGTTAAGGAAGTCGGGCTGCTCCGTAAAGCCGACCGGTTTCGTCTCATATACAGACGAAATGCGATCGATGGCGACGATCGAGCGCAGCTTGTGGATAGCCGCAGCGATGTTGCCCTGCCGGTCTCCGATGTTCGATCCAATCGCGATTGCGACGCGATGCGCGCCTCGCGGATTTGAAGGTTGTGTGAACGACATGGCGTCGATTATCTGCTTCGTGAAACTCGTATGTGATTCCGTCACGATGCTTGACACGCAAGAAGCCGCGGCAGTATCATCCAGTTAGGCCTCAAGAGGCCACGCTCTAAGGCGTACTGATCGGCGAGCGGGTCGAGCGACGAACCCGCATCCGGATTGTGCAATCCGGGCGTAGCGATTGGCACTACCAATCGACCGAAAGCCGATGCGACTACCTGAGAATATCGGGCACCAGTACAGCACGGACCGTGATCCTTGAGGCTTTTGCTTTGGGTTTGTAGCGGCGGACCTGGTGTCGGCCGACCTCGCGTCGACCGATTATTATAGTAGCGACTGCACCCGTGAACCGGCGGACCCGCTGATTCGTTATATAAATACATAAGTGCACCGCTATCGCGCAGGGAACCATCCGAGCGCTCACAACCCGCAAAAAGAGGGAAGCCATAGAAGAGTACCTGTCGAACGGTCTAACGAGGAAACCATAGAGCCGCCAGGCGGCGCATCGAGCGCGAGTCCGTAACGCGCTCAAGGAGTCAGAAGCTTAATGTCCATGTGGGAACCGTTTACCGAACGCGCGCGCCGATCGATCGTGCTCGCACAAGAAGAGGCGCAGCGGCTTGGTAACAACTACATCGGGACGGAACACATTCTTCTCGGCATTATTAGCGAAGGCGAGAGCCTTGCGGCCAAAGTGTTGGAAACTTTAGGAGTCAACCTGGCCAAGGTCCGAGCCGAAGTTGAGGCAATCGTCGGTCGCGGGGGCCAAACCGTCCAGCAAGAAATGGTGTTCACCCCGCGAGCCAAGCGCGTTATCGAGCTAGCGTTCGAAGAGGCGCGCCAGCTTAACCACAATTACATCGGCACCGAACACCTGTTGCTTGGCCTCATTCGTGAGGGCGAAGGCGTGGCCGCGCGCGTGCTCACAAACCTCGGGGTCGATCCGGCCAAGGTGCGCGTGCAGACGACGTCGCTGCTCGGCGCTGAGACCCAAACTCAGGCCACCGCAAAGGGCAAGAGCAAGACTCCGACGCTTGACGCGTACGGTCGCGATCTCACGCAACTCGCGCGCGAGGGCAAACTCGATCCTGTCGTAGGGCGTGCCACTGAGATCGAGCGCGTCATCCAAATCCTGTCGCGTCGCACGAAGAACAATCCCGCGCTCATCGGCGAACCCGGCGTCGGCAAGACGGCAATCGCTGAAGGTCTCGCACAGCGCGTCATCTCAGGCGATGTTCCAGAACCGCTGCGCGATAAGCGCGTCATCACGCTCGACCTCGCGGGACTCGTTGCGGGCACGAAATACCGCGGCGAGTTTGAAGAGCGCATGAAACGTGTTATGGACGAAATCCGCGCTGCCGCGGGTGAAATTATTCTCTTCATTGACGAGCTGCATACGCTGGTCGGCGCAGGCGCCGCAGAAGGCGCCATTGACGCCAGCAACATCATCAAGCCGGCACTCGCCCGGGGCGAGCTGCAATGCATCGGCGCGACCACGCTCAACGAGTTTCGCAAGCATATCGAGAAGGACTCGGCGCTCGAGCGACGCTTCCAGTCGATTATGGTCGGTGAACCTTCAGTTGACGAGACCATTGAAATTCTCAAGGGTCTGCGCGACCGCTATGAAGCGCATCATCGTGTGAAGATCAGCGATGAGGCGCTCGAGGCTGCGGCGCGCCTTTCAGATCGCTACATCACCGATCGCTTCCTCCCCGATAAGGCGGTCGACCTCATGGACGAAGCTGCATCACGCGTGCGGCTGCAGTCCACCTCGCTGCCGCCTGAGATCCGCGAAGTCGAAAACGAAATCCGCAAAGTGCGCACGGAAAAAGAAGCGGTCATCAAAGCGCAAGAGTTTGAGAAAGCCGCGCAAATCCGCGACCGCGAAGAGAAGCTGCGCGCCCGCAAGCAACAAATGGAAGAAGATTGGCGCGAGAAACGCAATGTCAAGGGCGCCCCGACGAACACCGTTGGACCCGAAGAGATCGCGCACATCGTATCCACCTGGACGCGCATTCCGGTCAGCAAGCTCAAAGAAGAAGAAACCATGAAGCTCCTCAACATGGAAGAGGCGCTTCACAAGCGGATCGTCGGTCAGGACGAGGCAATCAAGGTCATCACGCGCGCCATTCGTCGCGCTCGGGCCGGCCTGAAGAGCCCGATGCGGCCGATCGGTTCCTTCATCTTCCTCGGACCCACCGGGGTTGGCAAAACCGAACTCGCGCGCACGCTCGCCGAGTTTCTCTTCGACGATACCGACGCAATGGTGCGCATCGACATGTCCGAATATATGGAAAAATATGCCGTCTCCAGACTCGTGGGCGCACCGCCCGGGTACGTCGGGTACGAAGAGGGCGGCCAGCTTACCGAAGCCGTTCGCCGTCGTCCGTACGCCGTCGTCTTGCTCGACGAGATCGAGAAGGCGCATCCGGACGTCTTTAACCTGCTGCTCCAAGTCCTCGAAGATGGACGGCTTACGGACTCACAGGGCCGCGTCGTCGACTTCAAGCACTCGGTCATCATCATGACGAGCAATGTCGGCACGACGGGCATGATGAAGACAACCGACATCGGCTTCCGCCCGGTCAAAGAAGAAGGCTCGCCCGCCGTGCGCTATGAGAAGATGAAGAACCGCGTACTCGAGGAGATCAAGCATCTCTTCCGGCCCGAGTTCCTCAACCGTCTCGACGAAGTCGTTGTCTTCCACTCGCTCGACCTCGACCAGATTAAGCTGATCGTCGGCCTCGAACTCGCCAAGGTCGTCAAAGAACTCGAGAATCAACGCATGACGCTTGAGGCCACTGAAGCTGCCAAAGAACTCATCGCCAAAGAGGGATGGGATCCGCAGTTTGGCGCACGGCCGCTGCGCCGAGCCATACAGCGGCTGGTGGAGGACCCGCTTTCAGAAGAGCTGCTGCGGGCCACCTTCAAGGTCGGTGACCACATCCAGATGGACGCGGAGGACGGCAAGACGGTCTTTCGCAAGGTCGGCGAGCCCCTCAAGCCGCCGGCACCTCAACCCACCGGAAGCTAGGAGATGGGGCGGCTGTGAGTCGCCCCACTTTCTTGCTGCAAGCGCATGAGCCGTCCCAAATTGGGTAAATGTCAGTGTAAGTACGTGGCTTGCTCATGATACAGTCTGCTATCAATTGGCTCCAACGCGCAATCCGTGGGGAAATACCCCAGGCACAGCGCCTTGTCTTAATTTGTGCAACCGTGCTGCTCGCGCTTGTCACGGCATATCTCAACGTTAAGTTTCCCGTCGCGCGCCTGTCGGCGCTCGGCGTCGTCTATGTGGTTGCGGTCGAGGGCTTGGGTGGACTCGGCTGGGGCATTTTTGGCGCGCTGGCTTTGGCGCTCATGTTTACGTCGACCGAATTTGGCGCGGATCCAATCGGGGAACGCCCCTTTTTCGTGTCAACCATCCTTGCGCGCCTCGTCATCTTTTTGACCGTTGTCGGACTTGTGGAACTTATTCGGCGTCAAACGCGCGCGCTCAATGAAAGTGAACTGCGCCGCAGCGCGCTCGACCTCGAACGCGTCAGAGCTCAGCTCGCCGAAGCAACAGCCCGCTTTCAATCGGTCGGCGAGTCCATTCCATTCGGCGTGTGGCACTGCGATGCGGATGGTCATGTCATTTACATGAGTCCCTCGTTCTTGCAGCTGCTGGGCTTGACGCTCGAACAAGTTCGCGCGGGAGGCTGGTTGTCGCACGCGGTGCCGGAGGACGGCGAGCGGGTGCGGGCCGCCTGGAAAAACCGGCATACTTGGGAAGGCGTATGGGAAGACGAGTACCGCATCAAAGGCGCCGACGGAAAGTTGTATTCGATCCTGTGCCGCGGCAGCTGCGTGCAAGACGACAATGGCAATATCCTCGGCTGGACTGGACTGAACCTTGATTTGACGGAACGCGCGCAAGCGCGCGAGCGGTTGCGCTTTCTTGTCGATTCAGGGCGGCTGCTTTCGATGTCGCTGGATCCGGCCACGACCTTGGAGCGTGTCGCGAACCTCACAGTTCCTCGCATTGCCGACTGGTGTTCGCTGGACATCCTGCAAGAAAACGGGGAATTGCAGACCGCCGCCGTGATGCACGCTGATCCCACCAAGGTCGAGTTACTCCGCGAAATACGAGGCTATCCGCAAAACCCCGACCAGTCACAAGGGCTATGGAAAGTCATTCGCACTGGTGAATCCGAGCTGTACGAAGTCATCGACGACTCCCTTTTGGAAGCGGCCGCACAGGACGAGCGTCACCTCGCGTTGTTGCGCGCGATCGGCATGACCTCGGGCCTGGTCGTGCCGTTGCAGGCACGCGGGCGGATACTCGGCGTCATGACGCTCGTTCAAGCGGAATCGGGCCGTACGTTCACCCACGACGATGTGCGCTTTGCCGAGATCCTCGCGGCGCGGGCCGCTCTCGCGTACGACAATGCGAGAAACTACGCGAAAGAACAGCGCGTCGCCGACACGTTCCAGCGCGCGTCGTTGCCGACGACCTTGCCGCAGCTTCCTGGAATTCGGCTCCACGCCACATACTTGCCGGGCGGCAGCGAATCCGAAGTCGGCGGCGACTGGTACGACGCGTTCCAGCTCCCAAGCGGTCAGCTCGCGATTTCCATCGGGGACGTCGCAGGCAAAGGCTTGCGCGCAGCGGTTGCCATGGCAAATACACGCCCTGCACTGCGCGGCTGCGCATTGGAAGGATTGACGCCTGCGCAGGTGTTGGAGCGCGTCAACCAGCAGCTCACTTACGAGGGTGGAGGAATGGT
>Ga0185299_10002484_pt1 | contig 28190 bp, 23 predicted proteins | sample PaiPotPPA55metaG_FD_128002 | JGI IMG/M metagenome (GOLD analysis project Ga0185299, IMG submission 128002) | Iron sulfur acid spring bacterial and archeal communities from Banff, Canada, to study Microbial Dark Matter (Phase II) - Paint Pots PPA... ...
CTACGGGCTCCTTCCGTAGCTCTTGCCGTCATCCTGGTTGTATCTGTAACCGATGTCATGGCACTTCTCGGTGTAACCTATGTCGTGGCACTTGATAACTAACTACTATGCGGAACCGATTTTGATCGGAAATTCCACGTCGACAATCGCATCCCTTGAAAAAAAAGAAGGGCGCCCGGTCTCCCGGACGCCCTTCTTTCACATCAATTGTTGCCCTTCTTTTAGTACATGCCACCCATACCACCGGGGCCGCCTGGACCACCGCCGGCCGCAGCCGACTTCTTGTCGTCTTCCTTGATCTCGGCGACGAGCGCTTCCGTCGTGAGCATCAGGCCGGCAATCGAAGCCGCGTTCTGCAACGCGAGCCGGGTAACCTTGGCCGGGTCAATAACGCCCATCTTCACCATGTCACCGTACTCGCCGGTTTCCGCGTTGAAACCGTAGTTCTCTTCCTTCGACTCGCGGACTTTGCCGATCACCACAGCGCCTTCAGCTCCGGCGTTGTGCGCGATCTGGCGGGCTGGCTCTTCGAGCGCGCGCTTCACGATGCCGACGCCAACTCCTTCGTCATCCTGTAGCTTCAGCTTGTCGATCGCCGCGATGCAACGTAGCAGCGCCGAGCCCCCGCCGGGAACAATGCCTTCCTCGACGGCTGCGCGGGTTGCGTGCATAGCATCCTCAACGCGAGCCTTCTTTTCCTTCAGCTCGGTTTCGGTTGCCGCGCCCACCTTGATGACCGCCACTCCGCCGACCAACTTGGCCAGCCGCTCTTGCAGCTTTTCCTTGTCGTAGTCGGACGTGGTGTTCTCCACCTGCGAGCGGATTTGCTTGACGCGTCCTTCGATGTCTCCGGACTTGCCATAGCCTTCCACGATCGTGGTGTTGTCCTTGTCGATGGTGATTTTCTTGGCGCGGCCCAGATCCTCAAGCTTCACATTTTCCAGCTTAAGACCCAGGTCTTCGGTAATCGCCTTGCCGCCCGTGAGCGTCGCGATATCTTCCAACATGGCCTTGCGTCGGTCGCCAAAGCCAGGAGCCTTGACGGCGGCGCATTGCAGCGTGCCACGCAGCTTGTTCACCACCAACGTCGCCAGCGCTTCGCCTTCCACGTCCTCAGCAATGATCAAGAGGGGCTTGCCCATCTTGGCGGTCTGCTCCAGTAAAGGCAGCAAATCCTTCATCGAACTGATTTTCTTTTCGTGGATCAGGATGCGGCAGTCTTCCAGAATGCACTCCATGCGCTCAGGATCGGTGATGAAGTAAGGAGACAGGTAGCCGCGGTCGAACTGCATACCTTCGACCACTTCCAGCGTCGTTTCCATGGTCTTCGATTCTTCCACGGTGATGACGCCGTCCTTGCCGACCTTCTTCATCGCTTCGGCGATGATGCCGCCGATTTGCTTGTCGTTGTTGGCGGAAATGGTGCCCACCTGCGCGATCATGTCGCCTTTCACATCTTTGTGCAGGCGCTTGATCTCTTCCACGGCAACTTCCACGGCGCGTTCAATACCGCGCTTCAGAGCTGTCGGGCTTGATCCTGCCGCTACGGTCTTCACGCCTTCGCGGAAGATCGCCTGCGCCAGTACCGTCGCTGTGGTGGTTCCGTCGCCAGCCACATCGCTGGTCTTCGAAGCCACTTCGCGAACCATCTGCGCGCCCATGTTCTCGAGCGGATCGCGCAGTTCGATTTCTTTCGCCACCGTCACGCCGTCCTTGGTGATGATCGGCGCGCCGAACTTCTTTTCGATTACCGCATTGCGGCCCTTGGGACCGAGCGTAATCTTCACTGCGTCGGCAAGAGCGTTCACGCCGCGCAAAATCGCCTGGCGGGACGCCTCACCTGTTACTATCTGCTTCGCCATACTGGTAATTCCTCCTGATTGATTGACTCAATTTTCTTTTAATTGCCTGAATATCTGCGTAACTGCTGTTGCCCGAACTATTCCGGTTTTTTCCGAACGCTTCGAAAAACCGGTTCTCCCTGAATATTAGAGAAACGTTACTTCCTTGCCGCTTTAGCGTGTCCGCCCAGCTTCGCGAGAATCTCTTCTTCGCGCAGGATGAGCAGCTCTTCGTCTTCGATCTTGATTTCTGTTCCGCCGTATTTGCCGAACAGCACACGATCTCCGACTTTCACGTCCAGCGGATGGAGCTCACCTTTTTCCCGTTTGCCTGGTCCCACGGCAATCACTTCGCCCTCTTGCTGCTTCTCTTTGGCGGAGTCCGGGATGATGATGCCACCCTTCACACTTTCTTTTTCTTCAATGCGCCGCACGATCACACGGTCGTGGAGCGGTGTAAGATTCACTGCCATCTTGAGAAAACCTCCGTAGGTAAATGTTGCGGTTTGTACCGGAAGAGAAGGAATTAGCACTCCTCGCGGTCGACTGCTAATATAACAGAGTCCTCAGCGAAGTCAACGTTTTTCCCGAATAAATCTGAGTGTGTCACACTCATATCTTAAGGTATCTTAAGTCATTGTGGTAATAGGACTTACGTAGTCTAGACCTGTGACGTGCCCATTCAGTTGCCCAAATTCTGCAATCTCCGTCAGTCCTGTCGTAACGCGGTCAACGGGTCAACACGCATCGCGCGCCGCGTAGGCACGTAACAAGCCAGCAGAGTTACCGCCGCCATCGCGCTCGTAACACTGAAGTACGTGACCGCGTCCATCGGACTCACACCATACAGTTCGCTCGCTAACAACCGGGTGAACACGATGGCCCCAGCCAACCCCAGTGCGATGCCCGCAAACGAAAATTTCGCCCCTTCGCGCATCACCATCCACAGTACATCCTGCCTCCTGGCACCCAGCGCCACGCGAATACCAATCTCCCGTGTGCGCTTCGACACTAGAAACGCCAGCACTCCATAAATCCCGATCATCCCCAGCACCAACGCCAGTGATGCAAACGTAGCAAACAGAGAAGTGGTGGACGCCGGCGTAGATACCGCCTCTGATATCACCTCTTGCATCGTTCTAATTTCGCTTATCGGAACTTCCTGATTCATTCCGCCAACAACTCGTCGCAGCGCCGACTCCACTTGGGGCGCACCCAAATTTGTCCGCACCGCTATCGTCATCTCTGCCGGCACTCTGCCATCTTCAAGCGTGGCGGTTGAATTGTAGGGAACATACGCCGTACCTTCTATCCACTCCGGTTCGCTGCTTTGAATATCAAAAGCCCGCACGTCCTGAATCACTCCGACCACGGTACGCCACTCTTTCTCGCCAAGTAGCCGCATGTGCTTTCCGACTCCGCTCTCGCCGGGCCAGTAACGCCGTGCCGTTCCCGCGGTAACCACCGCCACTCGGCTCCCGGCTTCATCCGCGTCGCTAAATTCTCTTCCCGCTAAAGTGTTAATGCCCATCACGCGAAAATAATGGGGAGTGACCACATTGAGCCAGAACAGCGGAGCGTTTTCGCCAGGAGCAGCGATGTGCTCCTCTAGGTCCACGTTGCGTTTGGTAATTCTGCCGCCAAGCGGAAGTGTATTCACCAGCGCCGCGCCCGCGAACCCCGGAGACGCCTGCGCCCCGTTTACAACACTGCGATAAAACGTCAGGCATCGCCCGGCGTCCTCGCAAAACGATTCGTTGGGCGTGATGCGCGCTGTTAACAAATGCTCGGACTTGAAACCAGGATTGGTGTGCGATATCGCCCAGAAACCTCGGATCAACAATCCCGCGGATAGTACCAGCATCACCGCAAATGCCACCTCCGCAACCACCAAAGTGCTGCGCAGTCTTTGAGAAACGGATATTGCCGCCCCGCGCCCTCCCGATTTCAGCGATTCCGCGGGAGCAATGCGTGAAGATTGCAGAGCCGGGGCCAGCCCAAAGAAAAATCCCGTTAGGATTGCCAGCCCACCCGTGAAAACCATTACTCGCCAATCCAGATGCACATCCATCAATCGTGGCATGTCTGTTGGCAATGTAGCTTTGAGCAGCCACAACCCGCCTTTTGCGAACACCAATCCCAGCAACCCGCCCAAGCCAGCGAGCAACACGCTCTCGGTGAGCAATTGCGTTGCGATCCTTCCACGCCCCGCGCCCAGGGCCGAACGAATGGCAATTTCCTTTTCTCGCGTGGCCGCGCGCGAAAGAGTGAGATTCGCAACGTTCGCGCACGCGATCAGCAGCACCAGAACCACCGCTCCCAGCAGCATCAATAACCGCCCGCGAACATCGGCAACCATTCCATCTCGCAAGAGCACCACGCTCACATCGGAATTCCACTTCGCCGGCATTGGCCACGGAAACATCTTCGACACCCGCGACTGAAACATTTTAATTTCCGCTCGCGCCTGCTCTAGCTTCGTGCCCGTGCGCAGGCGGCCAATTACCGGCATGAAGTCGCCCGCCCAATAGGCCGCGGTGTTTCGTGGATCGTTGTGCAACGGGAGCCATAGTTCGGTTCTTGCCGACGGAAAACGAAAATCAGCCGGCATCACACCCACAACTTGGCGTCCCACGCCCGCAAGTTCGATCACCCGCCCGATTATTGCGGGATTCCCCGCGAATCGTTGCTGCCAAAGCGCATGGCTTAGCACCACGAAATTATCCTGACCCGCGCCATCCTCGCCGGGATAAAACGTTCGACCCAGTTCCGGTCGCGCGCCCAACACCGAAAACATTTCGGCCGATACCAGCGTTCCCGGCAAACGCACCGCTTCTCCGTATCCCGTTAAATTGAATTCGTGATCCTCGGAATACGCGGCGACCTCCATCGTGCGCATCTGCTCACGCATCGCCACGAACCCGCCTTTCGGATATGTGCCCTTTACGCTCACCAGTTGTTGCGGATTCGCATATGACAGTGGACGCAGAAGAATTCCATCGACCAAGCTGAAAATTGCGGTGTTGGCGCCGATGCCTAGAGCCAATGTCAACGCCGCGATAATTGTGAACCCCGGAGATTTACGTAAAGTTCGTGCGCCGTATCGCAGGTCCTGCAAGAATGTTTCCATGAAGTTCACGCCGCGCGCGTCGCGGCATTCTTCCTTCGTCCGCTCGACCCCGCCAAACTCCAGCCGCGAAAGCCGCAGCGCCTTCTCGCGGGGAACCCCGTTTCGCTCCAGGTCCATCGCGTATGCCTCCATATGGAATTGCAGCTCCGTGTCCATTTCCGTTTCCATTTCGGAGCGCCGTATCGTCGCGCGTGCCCACGAATGAACGCGGCTCCAGCTGGTCATACTTCCTCGCGCCTGGTGCTCAAGATTCCCGCGATGACATCTGCCATGCGGTTCCACTTCTCAGTCTCGCATTGCAGTCTGCGTTTACCGGCTACCGTGAGCCGGTAGTATTTTGCTTTCCGCTTGTTTTCCGACTCGCCCCATTCGCTGGCGATCCATCCCTGGTGCTCCAACCGGTATAGCGCGGGGTACAAAGAGCCTTGTTGAATCTCCAGCCGATCTTTCGAAATCTGCTGGATACGCAGCAGCACCCCGTATCCATGTAGCGGCCCCAGGGACACGGCCTTCAAGATCAACATGTCCAGCGTGCCTTGTAATACGTCAACCTGCTTATGCACCGGGCCTCTCCTCCTAGAATGCCTAGGAGTCTACCTGCAGTCTCCTAGGCTGTCAAAGAGAAGACGCTATGGCATACGAGTGTGAAGTAGGGAAACAGTTGCCCTTTGTTTTTTTGCGCAATTTGTAGCAGGCCTAGCCAGTTGGCACTATTGCGGCAGCAGCCTTATGATTTAAATTGCTTCATACTCTTCGGAACAACTTGCCTTTAAATCCCAGTTTAGATTTGCCCGCCTATGTTCTCGCTGGCGGCGCGAGTTCGCGGTTTGGTCGCGACAAGGCTCTCGTGCGCTTTGGTTCGAGACCTTTGTTGCTCGAAATTGTCGGCCTCGCGCAAACCTGTGCCACGGATGTTTTGGTTGTCGCCAGCGGCCGCAAGTACAGCAACCTTGGCGCTCCTCTGAAATCGATCGAAGATCAATGGCCCGGCGAAGGCCCCCTCGGCGGCATCATCACCGCGCTGCAACGTACCGCCGCCACGGATCGCTCCGCCGAATGGAATCTCATTCTGAGCTGTGACATGCCGTTTCTCACTGCCGAATGGCTAAAATTTCTCGTCGACCACGCTCGCACCAGCGCACCAGAAATTCAAGTCATCCTTCCGCACTCCGCACATGGCCCTGAACCTCTCTGCGCCTGCTATCGCACCAGCGCCGCAGAGCCCTTGAAAAATGTCTTTGATCTCGGCGTCCGTAAGGTCACACAAGCCTTGCAACAAGTGCGCACGGAAGTGCTTGACGAGTCAGTCTGGAAACGATTTGATAGCGCAGGGCGTTTATTCTGGAATATGAATACGCCTGCTGACTTTGAAGAAGCTCGGCGCCTATGGGGGACACCAAAAAAGTGAGCGGCGAAAAGTCATCGGATCCCAAGCCGGAAACTGAACTCCCTCCTATCCCCGAACCCATTCTTCCGGCCGACACTACTCCCGAGCTGCAAACCGTTAACACCACCACCGAACACGATGCCCCCAATTACTTTGAGTTCAAAGAAGTCACCAAGGGTTTCGATGGCCGTCCCGTTCTGGATCACGTCAGTTTTTTCGTCAAGCGCGGTGAAACCTGCGTCATCATGGGCCGCAGCGGTGTCGGCAAATCCGTTTCGCTAAAACACATTCTCGGATTCCTCAAGCCCGACTCCGGCCAGGTTTTTATCGATGGCCAGGATGTTACCGACTGGACCGAAGAGGAATTTCAAGCCGTGAGGCGCAAAGTCAGCATGGTTTTTCAATCTGGCGCGCTCTTCGACTCTTTAACCGTTGGTGAAAATATCGCCTTTCCCCTCGAAGGCCAACCCAGCCTTTCCGATGACGACATCGATGCCTATGTCGAAAAACTCTCCCGAACTTTGGAAGTGGACGACTCGCTGGACAAATTGCCCGGCGAACTTTCCACCGGCGCGCGCCGCGCGGTGGCCATCGCGCGCTCGCTGGCGCAAAATCCCGAAGCCATTCTTTACGACGAGCCCACTACCATGGTGGATCCCATCATGGCTGCCCACATGGGCGACCTGATCCTTCGCTTGAAGGAGGCCTTCCACAAAACTTCCATCGTCGTCACTCACGACACTCATCTCGCCAAGAAACTCGCGGACTCCATCGTTTTTCTTCAGGACGGTAAAGTGTCTTTCTTCGGCTCCTGGAAAAAATTTGAAAACTCCAAAGATCCTTTCCTCCAGAATTTCCTTGCGCAGGATCAACTGGTTCCCGCCATGGACGTCACCCTGTGACCCAGACCGAAAATCTCCCAGCCAATCCCATAAAGCAGCTTCGCAAGGAAATGGGTTTCTGGGATGTGTTGTTTTTCAACATAGCCACCGTCCTTGGGCCACGCTGGGTGGCCGCCGCTGCGCACAATGGCACATCTTCCATCAGCCTTTGGATTTTGGCTGCGCTCTTCTTTTTCGTTCCCACTGCGCTGGTAATTAACGAATTGTCGTCGCGCTTTCCTAACGAAGGCGGTTTGTACGTGTGGTCCAAGGAAGCTTTCGGCGACTTTCACGGCTTCGTCGCCGGGTGGACCTACTGGATCTACACCGTTTTCTATTTTCCTGGCTTATTGCTGGCGAGCGCCGCCATGAGCGGCTACGCCGCGGGCTCCGCCGGTGCCGCGCTAGCGCAGAACAGAACATTTCTGCTTGCCGGCTCCTTCATTCTGCTGGCCGTCGCGGTGGTCCTGAACATCATCGGCCTCAACATTGGCAAGTGGCTGCAAAACGCGGGAGGCGTGTCCACCTACATTCCTCTGTTAATGCTTGCCACCATCGCCGCTTTTGTCTATATGCCCCGCGGTTCCGTCACGCATTTCACTGTGTCTAACATGATGCCGCACTGGAATCTCGACACCGTCAATTTCTGGTCGCAGATCGCCTTCGCCTTTACCGGGCTTGAGCTGGTCTCCGCCATGAGTGATGAGATTCGCAATCCGCGTAAGACTCTGCCTCGCGCGGTGTTGACCGCCGGCGTTCTAATCGCCGTCATATACATCATCGGCACCTTTGCAGTGCTCTCGCTAATTCCAGCAGAGCAGGTCGAGCCCACCAGCGGCGTGTTTCAAGCCATCACCACGGGTTCCAATGCTTTGCGCATCGGCTTCGTCGGCGTGCTCGCTGCTCTGTTTGTCTCGGTAGGTAACGCGGGAGGAGTCGGCAGCACCGTTGCAGGAATCGCCCGGGTGCCCTTCGTTGTGGGCATCGATCACTATCTCCCCGCCGCCTTCGGAAAAATTCACCCCCGCTGGAAAACTCCATATGTCTCAATCATCGTGCAGGCCAGCGTTTCCGCTTTGGTGCTGCTCTTCAGCCAACTGAACGAAACGACGCGTGGCGCGTATCAATTCCTCGTCGACGCCGCCATCATTCTTTACTTCATTCCATTTCTGTATATGTATGCCGCGGCCATCAAACTCGCTGGCCGCAAAGACCGTCTCGAAAATCCTCAAGCCGTTCTGATCCCCGGCGGCAAACCAGGAGTCTGGCTCGCCAGCGGTCTCGGTTTCCTCGTCGTGCTCGCGGGCATCATCTTCTCGCTTATTCCTCCGGGCGATTCCTCCAACAAACTGGGCTTCGAACTAAAGCTGATAGGCGGCACCGTAGCTTCCGTGGCCTTAGGCCTCATTCTTTATTTCCGCGGCGTCCGCAGCAAAGCCCGCGCCATTTAATTCCTGCACATCAATATTCCCGAGCATTATCGAGCACCGAGTTGGCGCCCACCAATGACGACTGATAGTAACTTCCTCGGTAGTCCTGTACCACGCCAGGAAGCGCAGCCCAACAGCCGAATGTTACGATGATTCGCTATGCGCACTGCCGCTACAGCTACAAGTGTGAGTGTGCCCGCCGAGCGTTTTTTTCGCGCTTCGCTGCTGCTGCTCATTTTTACTTCCGTGTGTACCCTGGCGCTAACCGGGAAGTTGGATCCCTTCACCGCTCTTGTTGCGCCCGCAGCGGTGATTTACAAAGCCATTCGCTGGTGGCGAGGACACCCTAACGAACTGCAGAACAATCGCGCGACCTGGCTGGTCATCGCCTACCTCGGATTTTTTCCCCTGGACATGTTCATTCTTTCCCGCGCGCTGGTCCAGAATTCCGCGAATCCCCCGCTGTACGCGGCCCTGATGGCCGCTGTGCACTTCCTGATGTTTGTAATGCTGGTGCGCTTGTATAGCGCCTCTACCGACCGCGACGCCGTCTTTCTAACCATGTTGGCTTTCGCAGGCATCCTGGCCTCCGCGGTTTTGACCGTGGACACCACCTTTCTAATTTGTTTTTTTGCTTTTTTAATTTTTGGCGTGGCCACATTTACTGGCATGGAGCTGCGTCGCGCGGCCAAAGGCGCGCTCACGTTAGCTGTGCCTGCGGGGCAGATCGAGCGTGAACGCCAACTGAATCGTGCGCTCGGGTACGCATCACTCAGTGTTGCGCTGGGAGCAATCCTCATCGGCGGTACGCTGTTCTTTTTTTTCCCGCGGTTCTCTGCCGGCTATCTGGGCCGAACCAGCTTCAATCCCGCGCTCATGACCGGATTCACCGATGATGTGGAGTTGGGCCAAATTGGAGAAATTAAGAAAGACTCCACCATCGTCATGCGCGTCGAAACCGGAAAGCCCGTGGGTTATCCGCGTCTGCGCTGGAGAGGAATTGCGCTAGCCAACTTTGACGGCAAACGTTGGACCTCCTCCGACAGCAAGCGTCAGGTGCTGTCGCCTAACCGCGACGGCTGGGTTTACGTTGGCGACGGCATGCCCCGCGGCGATGCGCGCTCGCCCGGATTGTTCTACACCGTGTATATGGAGCCTCTGGCCTCGGACGCGGTTTTTGTGCCCGGCCAAGTAGTGTCGCTGCGTGGAAACTTTAACGGCGAATCCGGTAGCAGCTCCCCGATGAAGACCATCCTCTACAGAGATTCCACCGGATCAATCTACAATGCATTCCGCAATTACACCGCCGTGCGCTACGCAGGGTTCTCGCGCCTGCCCGCCTTGGACGTCATAAAATTGCGTGCCGGGGGAACGGATTATCCCGACGACATCAAGCAGACGTATTTACAGCTTCCCCCATTGGACCCGCGAATCGCTCCGCTTGCCGAGCAAATGACCGCGCGAAAAACCACTCCTTACGACAAAGCCGCGGCCATGGAAATTTATCTGCGCAGCAAATATGGCTACACCTTGAACTTGAAGGGAAAACCCGGGGACGATCCCCTGGCGCATTTTCTTTTTGAGACTCGCGCCGGCCACTGCGAATATTTCGCCTCCTCCATGACCGTTATGCTGCGCACCCTGGGGATTCCCGCGCGCGAGGTCAACGGCTTTTTGCCCGGCGAATACAACGATCTGGCCGGCGATTATGTTGTCCGCGCCAGCGACGCACACAGCTGGGTAGAAGTTTTCTTCCCGGGAAACGGATGGGTCACCTTCGATCCCACTCCCGACGGACCTGAAATTGCCGGCGGCCTTCTCTCCCGCCTGGGGCAATACCTTGACTGGCTTTCGCTGACCTGGAACGAGTGGGTCATCAGCTACGACTTCGCGCATCAAGTGGTGCTAGCGCAAAATCTAAAAACCAGCTCGCGCAACTGGAGCGACTCTCTGCGTTCCTGGTTTGAGAAAAAACAACAACAAGTACGCGGCCGCATGAAAGATTGGGAGTTCCAACATTCCAGCCTGCGATATCTGTTGCCCGTCGCCCTGGTACTTTTTCTGGTGGTCTTGCGCGCCGACATGATCCCCGAGTTGATACGCCGCCTCAAGGTCTATGCACAGATGCGCGTGGGACGCTCGACGCATACCAACCCGCAACTGGCGGCGCGCTTGTATTCGGAATTGCTGCATGTTCTGAATAAGCGCGGAATCTCGCGCCTCGAAACGCAAACGCCACTGGAGTTTGCGGCAGGCGTCGGCGACGCGCGAGTTGCGCCCGCGGTGCGCGAGTTCATTGACATTTACAGTCAAGCCCGATTCGGCGAAGCGCCGTGCAACGCGGTGCGCCTAAGAGAGCTCATGTCGCAAGTACGCCACGCATTTCGTTCGCGTTAGTTAAGATTGGCGAAACCTGAGCCAAAATCAGCGAAAGCCAGCCGAATCACTTCCGCGTGTTACAATAAAAAGCGCCTAAACACCGCAGGAATCCCCGCAAATTATAGCTATGACTAAAGTCGGATTCGTCAGCCTCGGATGCCCCAAAAACCTCGTCGACAGCGAGGTAATGATGGGCATTCTCGCGCGCGGAGGTTACGAACTGACGCCACGCGCCGATGAAGCCGAAGTCCTGGTGGTCAACACTTGCAGCTTCATCGAAGCGGCACAAAAGGAATCAGTAGATGCCATCCTGGAGATGGCCGAGCACAAAAAATTTGGCGCCGCCAAAAAATTAATCGTGGCCGGCTGCCTGGTGGAACGCTATCGCGCCCAAATTCTGGAACAAGTCCCCGAAGTGGACGCCATCGTAGGCACCGGCGAAGTTGAGCGCATCCTCGAAGCCGTCGAAGGCGATCTGCGCATGCTGCCCGCCGCCGCGCCCGCGTTTCTCTACCACGATCTGACGCCTCGCGTGGTAACTACGCCCCGCCACGCCGCGTACATAAAAATTGCCGAAGGCTGCGATCATCCCTGCACCTTTTGCATCATTCCCCAACTGCGCGGCCAATTTCGCAGCCGCCGGTTCGAATCGGTAGTGCGCGAGGCGCAAAACCTGGCCGCAGCCGGCGCGCGCGAAATCACTTTGATTGGCCAGGACACCACTTCCTACGGCGAAGACCTCGGCTTACGCGACGGTCTCGCGCAACTGCTGGCCCGCCTCGCGCAGGTGGAAGATTTGTTGTGGGTGCGCTTTCTCTACGCTTACCCCAATCGCGTCACGCAAAAGCTGCTGGACACGCTGGCCTCGCATCCGCGCATCACCCGCTACATGGATATGCCACTGCAACATGCCAGCCGCAACGTGCTCGCGCGCATGAAGCGCGGCTCTCATGGCGATGCCTTCTTGAAATTGCTGGAGCGTATTCGCGCCACCATTCCCGGAGTTTCGCTGCGAACTTCCTTCATCGTCGGCTTCCCCGGCGAAACGGAAAGTGATTTCGCCGAATTGTGCGATTTTGTTCGCGCCGCCAAATTTGACTGGATGGGGGTGTTTGAATATTCGGACGTGGACAACGCCGCGAGCTTTCCGCTCGCTGACAAAGTGGACGCCGCAGCGATCACGGATCGCCGCAATCAGCTGATGGCCATTCAAAAGAAAATCTCCCGCGAAAATTTGCGCGCAAAAAAAGGAACCACCGCCATCGCGCTGGTCGAAGGCCCCTCCAAAGACAATCCGCTGGTATGGGAAGCGCGGCTCGAAGGCATGGCGCCCGAAATCGATGGCAAAGTTTATTTGACCGACATCGAAGTGGCGGCCCAGGCAGCCGAGACCGGCGACGTGGCCCGCCTCGAAATCACCAAGACCGACAATTACGATGTGATCGCGAGAGTCGTGGAAATTTTGCCTCGCAGCGTTGCGCCGGCGATTACCTCATCGCTTATCCCGCCCGGCGCGCACCCCATTGAACAGCTCACGCGAATCTCTACCGGCGCTGCGCTGCGAGTATTGGGGTAGCCGCCTGCCGTTCGGTAACAATAATCCCGCACGTCATTACGCCTAGCAGACGCCCCCAAATCATTTAAGCTATCCGCCAGCAACCTCGCGGCATCCAAATAGTTTCCTCGCGCCGCAATTGAATGCGCTGGAGGCGAGGGAAAAATTACAAACCAGGCAGGACGATATGAAACACAAATGCCCGATATGTAAAACCGCCACCGATTCCGCGGTGCATGCGGATTTTCCGTTTTGCAGCGAACGCTGCCGAGAACGCGACTTGGGAAATTGGGCCAGCGAAAAGTATGTGGTGTCAGAACCGATCTTCAATGAAGATGACAGCGAAGAAGGCGATCGCAAAACCATCATTCTGGATTTGCCCGACCGCAGTGGCGAAGCCGAACACTAAATTCGCCGCCGCCTGTGCATGATCGGCAAAAACGCAACAGTGATTTGCTACGCGCCACTTGCGTTCCGAAATAAACCTGCCATCCGATTGAGCCAAACCGTTCCTCTCTGATTAAAACCTGACTCGCCTCTACCTGCTGCGATACCCTTAACGCAATGACGGCGTCCACTGAACCCAGCGCTACGCACTCCACCCGCGGACCCAAGCCGCACATTTCACTTCTGCTGGCGACCTGGTTTGGCCTTGGATATTTGCCCAAAGCCCCCGGGACTTGGGGTTCTATCGGAGCTACGGCTCTGGCGTTGCTAATGGCATGGGCCAATGCTCGAAATCGCGCCGCGACGTCAGCGTTACCCGCTAATAGTAATTTTTGGGCTTCCGGATTAGTACCGGGCTACGGCGAAGTAGCGATTACCGTCATGATCGCAATCATTGGCGTCATCGTGGCCGGCCGCGCCGTGCGCTACTCACAAATCGAAGATCCGCAGTGGGTGGTCATCGACGAAGTCTCCGGCCAGCTCATCACTTACTATTTATTTTTCTGGGTCCTGCCCCTCAACTGGAAAAGCTGGCTCCTGGGCTTTATACTTTTCCGGGCCTTTGACATCTGGAAGCCGTTCCCCGCGCGGCAACTGGAGCATCTGCCCGGCGGCTGGGGAATCATGGCCGACGATTGGATGGCAGCCATCTACGCTGCAATAGTTTTGCGTGTCGCGTTACACTTCAGAGTGCTATGAAACTAGGCTTGGGCGGGGCAGTAGAAAAAAACGGCAATCCACGCATCGAACGAGTCGCGCCCAGTGCGGCCATTCCCGGCGGCGAGATTACCATTCATGGTAGCGGCTTCGTTTCGCGCACCCAGGCGCGTCCCCTCGTGCGTTTTGGCGATGCCGAAGCCAGCCTCGCGCTCTCGAGCGGTAAGCGCCTGATCGCTCGCGTACCTGACGGCGCGACCGGCGGCGTAGTGCGCGTGACCAGCGCCGAACAAGAAAGCCAGCCGTATCCCGTAGCCATCGGCTTGCAAATCGCCGACAACCTGCATCCTGTCGGTAATCCCGCAGTGGACGCGCTTGGAAATATTTATGTCACCTTCAGCGGCCCGCGCGGACAGCGCGTGCCGGTTTCGCTCTACAAAGTAACCGCCAACTACAGCATCAAGCCCCTTGTCACCTCTTTGATCAATCCCACCGGCCTGGCCGTGGACAAAGCCAGTAATTTGTTCGTTTCCTGCCGCCACGACGGCACAGTCCATCGCATCACTCCCGACGGCCGCAGCGAGGAGTGGATCGAGGGCATGGGCGTGGCCACCGGAATCGCCTTCGACAAGCAAGAAAATCTTTACGTCGGCGATCGCAGCGGAACAATTTTTAAAATCAGCCCCAGCCGCGAAATTTTCGTCTTTGCCACCCTCGAACCTTCCTTCGCCGCCTATCATTTGGCATTTCATCCCAGCGGCGACTTGTACGTTACCGGGCCCACGACTTCCAGTTACGACCGCGTGTACCGCGTAACTCAGGGCGGCGAAGTAAAGGCTTTTTACCGCGGGCTCGGCCGCCCGCAAGGATTGGCGTTCGATCGCGACGGGAATCTTTACGTGGCCGCATGCCACGCGGGACATCGCGGCATCGTGCGCATCACTCCACAAGCGCAACCAGAAATGGTACTCAGCGGCTCGGGAATTGTAGGACTGGCGCTGCAGCCCTCTGGCCGCGCCATCGTAGCCACCACCAACGCGCTCTTCACGCTGGATTGGGACATTCGCGGCTTGCCCTTGATCGGATAAATTATTAAATGAAAGCGGAAATCATCGCGGTCGGGTCTGAGTTGCTTACTCCAGACCGGCTGGACACTAATTCTCTTTTCCTTACCGAGGAGTTGAACAAACTCGGCATTGAAGTCCTGCGCAAAACCATCGTGGGCGACAATCCTGAGACACTGAGCGACGCGTTTGCCGGCGCTTTTAAGCGTGTAGAACTGGTCATTTCGTCCGGAGGGCTGGGTCCCACCGCCGATGACTTGACGCGCGAAACTGTCGCTGATCTTCTGGGGCGCAAACTGCAACGCGACGATCGCATTCTGCACGCCATCGAAACTCGTTTTCGCAGCTTCCGCCGCGAAATGCCGGAAATCAATGTGCGTCAAGCGATGGTACCCGAAGGCGCGGAAGCGTTGGATAACCCGCGAGGAACTGCACCAGGACTGTGGATCGAACACGGTGACCGCCTGATTGTCCTGCTCCCCGGCCCGCCAAAAGAGATGCGTGCGCTGTTTGAAGAGGCCGTTGCACCGCGACTGGCGCGGCGCTCCACAGGACTTCGTCTTTTTCATCGCGAACTGCGCGTAACCGGATTGGGCGAATCTCACGTCGAACAGCGCATCGCGCCGATTTATAAGCGCTACGAAGACGTGCACACCACGGTGCTCTCCGCGCCCGGCGAGGTGCAGGTTCATTTGCGCCTGTGGAGCGATCAACCCGACCACGCTAGCAAAACGCTGGACGAAATTGAGCGTGGATTCGATATCGCGCTGACCGACCGGATTTTTTCCCGCGATGGCCAGGCCTTGCACGAAGTGGTGGCTCGCGAACTGACGCTGAATAATACGACCATCGCGGTAGCGGAAAGCTGCACCGGAGGATTGCTGGCGCAACGGCTCACCAGTACTGCCGGCAGTTCCAGTTTTTTTCTCGGCGGCGTAGTGTGCTACAGCAATGAACGCAAAACCGCATGGGCGGATGTGCCGCCGGAGCTGATTGCCACCAAAGGTGCGGTGAGTCCTGAAGTGGCTGTCGCGCTGGCAGACGGAGTTCGGCGACGCGTCGGCAGCGCTTTGGGCGTGGGCGTTACTGGAATCGCAGGGCCAGGCGGCGGCAGCGAAGAAAAACCAGTCGGTACCGTGCACATCGCATTGGCGCACACCGCCGGAGTGGTGGAGCGTGCCCTGACCCTTCCGGGAGACCGCGATGCCATTCGCTGGCAGGCTTCGCAAGTCGCGCTGGACATGGTGCGCATGCATCTTCTATATGGCGCTGGAGAAGCCAAGTTGTCCTCCAAAGCGCAAAACCGCATTTCTAAGAAATCTAGCTTTTAATGAGGCGTGTGCGATGCGCTTGTTTGTGGCGCTGGAGATTCCGGAAGCGGTGCGCGAGAATCTTGCAGCCATACGGGAAAATTTTTCTTCTGTCGGCCCCCAACTGCGCTGGGTTCCGAAACAAAATTTTCACGTGACACTTAAATTTATCGGTGGTGTGCCGGCGGAAAAACTTCCGGCCATCATCGAGGCGCTGCGTCGTGTTTCCGTCGTCGCCGGAGTGCAGGTCTGTATTCGTGGGCTAGCTTGGTATTTCAATCCCAAGACATCGGTAATGCTGTGGGCCACTGTGGAAGATTCAAAACCACTGACTGCCCTCGCCACCGCCGTCGACCAGCGACTAGCATCCCTGGGTATCGCTCCTGAGAACCGCTCCTTCGCGCCTCATTTCACCTTGGCGCGGGGCAATAGCAGGAATCTTACGGCCGGCATCTCAATTGCGCTTAGCGAGCTAGCTGAAAAATATAAAAAGCATGATTTTGGCTCCGTGACGCCCCAGGAGTTTCATCTTATGGAAAGCAAAACGTTGCCCTCCGGCCCGATATACTCCAAGGTCCAATCGTTCCCGTTTACGGCTGCGGGAAATTAAAATTATGTTTGGAATCTCCATCACACTTCTCGGGATCGTGGTCACCGCTTATCTGCTGGGTTCTATCCCGTGGGGCATTCTGATCACCAGAATTTTTGGCAGTAGGGATATTCGTACCTCCGGCAGCGGGAATATTGGAGCGGCGAACGTTACGCGCGTCGCCGGCCCGGCCGCCGGCATTTTGACTTTGCTGCTGGATACCGCCAAAGGTTACGCAGCCGTTTGGCTGGCCGCGCGATATTCCCACGACAGCGCGACCTGGATGATGATTGCCGCCCTCGCCGTATTACTCGGGCACTGCTTTCCGATCTGGCTCAATTTCAAAGGCGGCAAAGGCGTGGCCACCGCATTAGGAGTTTTTCTGGCGCTTTGCGCTCCTGCCGCGGTGGCGGCGCTCGCTCTGTTTGCACTGGTAACTGCCTGGTGGAAGTATGTGTCGCTGGGTTCCATCGCTGCGGCCGCTGCAATGCCGTTGCTCATTTATTTTCTGTGGGCGCCACATCATGCTCCGCCAACCGTCATTATTCTTGGAACGATGGCCGCGACCCTGCTGATTATTTATAAGCACGACGCCAACATCCAGCGGCTCGTCGAGGGTGTCGAACCGAAATTTTCTGCCGGCAAGAACGGCAAAACGAAATGACCAAAATCGCCATCCTTGGCGGTGGAAGCTGGGGCACGGCGTTATCCATCGTATTGTCCCGCAGCCACAAGTCCCATGACCTCTCGTTATGGATGCACGACCCGGCCTTGGCGCACGCAGTCAGCGAGAGTCGTGTGAACGACCTCTACCTTCCGGGATGCCCGGTTCCCGGCGCCGTTACCGTCACCGGCGACCTCGCCAATGCACTATCCAATGCCAACATCGTTGTAGGAGCCGTGCCTTCCGCGTATGCGCGGACTTTGTATTCCCGGGCTTTGCCATTTATTGAGAAGAGTGCGCGTGTTTTCGTTAGCGCCACCAAGGGTCTGGAGCCGTCGACGCACTTGCGCATCACAGAAGTTCTCTCGCAGGTATTGGCAGACAAATTTTCGACCGCTCTGGGGGTCGCCGTGCTCTCCGGCCCATCGTTCGCGCTGGAAGCCGCGCGGGGAGACCCCACCGCAGTAGTGGTGGCGTCTCAAAGCCGCGAACCGCCCGAAAGCGCCTCCGGAGTTGAACGAGCCGCGGATTATATTCAGGCCGAATTCGCGGGGCCGTCATTCCGCCTGTACACCAACGATGATGTTGTCGGCGTCGAATTAGCAGCCGCCATGAAAAACGTCATGGCCATCGCCGCGGGAGCTTGCCAAGGTCTGGGGCTAGGTACAAACGCGGTCGCCGCGCTGATCACCCGTGGCCTGGCGGAAATGGCGCGTCTGGCCATGGTCCTTGGCGCGCGCGCTGAAACGTTGAGTGGTCTCGCAGGCCTGGGCGATCTGGTGCTGACGTGTACCGGCTCTTTGAGCCGGAATCGCCAACTCGGAATCGAACTTGGCAAGGGCCGCGCGCTGCCCGAAATACTCGCCAGCACACGCATGGTTGCCGAAGGTGTAGGCACTGCAGGTGCCCTCTTAGCCCTGGCGAGCGAGTACCAAATTGAACTCCCGATCACAGCCCAGGTAAATGCCATTCTGCACCATGGCAAATCCCCGCGAGACGCCATGGAAGAAATCATGGGCCGCCCGCAAAAGCGGGAATAGCAGTCGCCGATGCTCGTGAGCCTCGCCCCAGCCTTTTCCTCCACTTTGTAGTAGTTATGATCGTATCAATATAGTAATATATCGCATGAACTTCGCGCCGCAGAAGCGAATCGCTGTCGCCCGTACGACCGGATTCGTGGTCTCCTCCAGACCATCCTCCCGCCGTTTTCAGTTTACTTCCCCTTTACCAGAGACATCTTGCGTATTTTCGACAACTTCTGAACTCTTTGCACGTTTTTGCAGCGCTCGCCATTTGTTTTCAACGATTTGCGGACTCTTTTGTCAAAAAATGGGGGGGTGGGGTACCCCGGCCTGGATTTTTCAGTCAGAGGATGCCGGTCCCCCCGAATGCAGGCTTCGGCACGTACGTCTGGAGAGTTACGTTTCTATCAGTTGCCCGGCAGTTGAGAGCCATGGGGCGGCGATGGGTTAACCACCGACGCATTCCGGCTCCGTCGGCGAGTAGTACCTTCGTTCCAGTTGCACATGCGCCACGCTCGACTGTCGTCAGCCACTTCCAGACTCACAGTTCACCTAAAATAGAGTCTGGTTATGAGCTTCAACCTTCAAACCGTCTGGAATCGGGTGCGCGTTGGCCGCATCCGTATTCTATGGCTGGTCCTCGGCGCGATGCTCTTGGTCAGCGCCGTCCCCATTGCTTTGTATCACCGCCAGGTACTGCACCTCAGTCAGGGAAAATTGACCGACAACGAAAGAGTGGAGCAGACCGATCTGACCCGCTCGCTCTCGCAGGAAATTCAATTCTTCGAATCCAATCTGACCCAGCAGTTGATGAGCGAGCGGCAAATTCTTACGCTCACTGGGCTCATCGACAATGTGGAAGATCCCGTCGCGGAACCAAAAGTAACTCGCCTGCTGGAAAATTTCGTCGACAGCAACCGCACTACTTTCATTTACCTCACGGCAGTGGGCCGCTCGGGGAAAGGGACCAGCGCATCACAAGGAAATTTTCGCGCCGAGCAGGACCCTTTTGTAGCTAAAGCGCTGCAGCGTGCGTTTGTAACTTGCATGCAGTCGCAGCAGCTGAACGTAGTGAAGTTTCGCAGCGATCCGCTGGCGCTGGCCCCCAATAACCGGCCCGCGTTCGTGATTGCCGTGCCACTGCGCGATTCGGGCGATCAGTTTACCGGCATGCTTGCCGCCGTAGTTTCGCTGGACACCATTCTGCACCGTTTGCAGGAAGCCAGTGTCCGTGGCCGCACCGTGTTCGTGGTGGATCACTACGGGCACATCGTTGCCCATCCGGACACCAAGAACTTCGTGCCTGGCGCGGACGCCAGTGGCAACTCGCTGGTTACCCAGGTGACCGCGCTGCCCCAGGAGCTACGCAATACGGAAACGGTGCGCTTCAGCGAGAAAGAAAAAAATCACACCGTGGAAATGATTGGCACCTACAGCACATTTCCGGAGGTCAACTGGGCGGTGATTGCCGAGCGCAGCTTGAATGAGGCGCGTTCCGATGCCGGCATGGACGATTTAAATCGTCAGGCTCTCGCGTTCGTAAGTTTTGTGGTGCTGGCGGCCATCGGCCTGGGTTATTTCTTTGCCGTCGGAATCAGCGGGCCAATCCGCGGCCTGGCCGATTCCACCCGCGCTATCAGCCGAGGTGAATTTCACCAGCGGTCTCCGGTGCGCGGCGCTGCTGAAATCAGCGAGCTGGCCGAAAACTTCAACAAGATGGCAGGCGACATCGAGGAGTACATCGAGCGCCTCAAGGAAGCCGCGGAAGAAAACCGCGAGCTGTTTATTGGCTCTATCCGCATGCTCGCCGCGGCCATCGACGAAAAGGATCCTTATACGCGTGGTCACTCCGGCCGCGTGGCAAAATATTCCACACTGGTAGGCCAGGAACTGGGCCTCTCGCCGGACGCGCTGGATACGCTGCGAATTTCAGCGCTGCTGCACGACGTGGGAAAAATTGGCGTGGAAGATCGCGTCCTCAAGAAGCCCGGCGCGCTGACCGCTGAAGAATTCGAGCTGATGAAGCAGCACACCATCAAGGGCGCCAACATCATGCGCCCAGTTTCACAATTGAAAGACATGCTGCCAGGCATCGAACTGCATCACGAGCACATGGACGGGCGCGGCTATCCGTACGGCTTACAGGGCCCGCAAATTCCGATGATGGCGCGCATTATTGGCGTAGCCGATACGCTGGACGCCATGACCACCAACCGGCCGTACCAGTCGGCCATGGATATCGATTATGCATTGGAGCGCATTAAGGCTTTGAAGGGCACGAAATTTGACGAAGAAGTTGTGAACGCGCTGGAATCAACGATCGGTACCGGAAAACTACGATTGAGCGCGGTGGAAGTGCAGGTCTGATTTTTTCTTTCAGTCCTTGTTTCAGCTTATTTTTCACTTTATGTTTCAATTCTTTATTCAACTGGTCGTCATAATTTTCCACTAAACAGGTAAGATCGCTGCTCGAGTTGCTCGCTAACAGCGCGATCATTGGTCGCGGCTGCGCGCCACGCCGATTCAGCGGCCGCGCGCTTCTGCTACAATTTCTGCAGGCGCCACAAATGTAGCGCTCAATCGTATGATTTCACTCTTCGGGCCACCAGAGCCAACACTTCTCGACAAGCTCAAAACTTCGGTCAGTAAGACCAAGAGCGCACTGTCGGAGACTGTCGACACCATTTTTCAGGGCGAGCGGCGCATCAGCCCTGAGCTGCTGAAGGAGCTGGAGACCGCTTTGCTGTCCGCGGATTTGGGCGTGACTCCCACGCGGGAAATTCTGGAGGCGCTGCGGGAAAAAATGGACCGCAACGCGCTGTCCAACGCAGAAGAGCTGAAGCGCGAAATTAAAGCGCACATCGTGCGTATCTTGACGGAATCGCGAAGCGTGAATGTTTTTCAAGAACGCGCTTCATTGAATGGCCACGGACCGCGTGTGATTTTTGTGGTGGGGGTAAACGGCGCGGGCAAGACCACCAGCATCGGCAAGCTGGCCAATCGGCTTAAGCAGGAGGGATTGAACGTGGTGTTGTGCGCAGCGGACACCTTTCGCGCCGCCGCCATTGAACAACTGGAAATCTGGGCGCAGCGCAACGGCATTGAAGTGATCAAGCAAAAATTCGGCTCGGACCCCGCCGCGGTGGTGTATGACGCGATGGCCGCGGCGAAGGCTCGCGGAGCCGATGCCGTAATTGTGGACACCGCGGGACGTCTGCATACCAAATCGAACTTGATGATTGAACTTGAGAAAATGAAACGCACCGCCGCGAAAGTAATTCCTGGCGCGCCGCACGATGTTCTGCTAGTCCTGGATGCAACTACCGGTCAGAACGGTTTGGCCCAGGCACGGCAATTCACCACCAGCGTGGGCGTGACCGGAATTATTTTGACCAAGCTGGATGGCACCGCCAAGGGCGGAATCGTGGTAGCCATCGCGCGCGAACTGCGCTTGCCGATTCGCTTCGTGGGAACCGGAGAACAGATTAACGATATGGTTCCTTTCGACGCGCAGACCTACGCAGATTCCCTCTTCAATTAACCGTGGACGCCAACGCCATCGGCTACATGCAGCGCGCGATGAGCCTGGCGCGCAAAGCGACTGGGCTGGCGAGTCCCAATCCGTTGGTCGGCTGCGTGCTGGTGCGCGAAGGGCAGATTGTTGGAGAAGGATTTCATCAGTACGACGGACGTGATCATGCGGAAGTGGTGGCCATAAGGTCCGCGGGAGAAAAAGCGCGGGGCTCGACGATGTATGTAACTCTCGAACCGTGCAATCACACCGGGCGCACCGGGCCTTGCACGGAAGCAATCATCAAAGCAGGGATTCAGCGGGTGGTGGCCTCCATCGACGATCCGAATCCCGCTGTGGCGGGCAGCGGTTACGATCGATTGCGAGCGGCGGGTATTGAAGTATTTACTGGAGTGCTGGAAGAAGAAGCGCGGCGGTTGAACGAAGCGTTTGCAAAATGGATTCGCAAAAAGCGGCCGTTTGTCACGCTGAAGTCGGCCATGACGCTGGATGGCCAACTGGCTTTGCCGCAAGCGGGCAAAAGAAAAAGTAGCACGTGGATAACATCAGAGGAGTCGCGTGCGGAAGTGCACCGCATGCGGCATGCTTCGGACGCGCTGGTCACGGGCATTGGCACAATATTGGCGGATAATCCACTGCTGACGGATCGCAGCGGGCTGCCGCGACGACGGCCGCTGTTACGCGTGATTCTGGATTCAAAATTGCGATTGTCGCCACGCACGCACATTGTCAAGACCGCTGATGATGATCTGTTGGTATTTACGAGCGACACGTTGCGATCTGCGAAGGCGCGAAGTCTGCAGAAGGCTGGCGTTGAAATTGTAAGCATGAAAAAGCGCGCAGGACACATAGATTTGCATGCAGTGCTGAAGGAATTGGGCAAGCGTGAAATTCTGAGTGTGCTGCTGGAGGCCGGTAGCGCATTGAACGGCGCCGCGCTCGTTGCTGATATCGTGGACAAAGTATTTTTGTTTTACGCGCCGAGATTCGCGGGCGAAACAAGCGTTCCGTTCGCTGCGGCGGCGAATTTGAAGCACGCCTTGGTACGCACTTTGAGTATTCATCAGTTCGGGCCAGACTTTGCGGTTGAGGGAATGCTGCACGATGTTTACGGGAATCATTGAACATGTAGGACTGCTGCACTCGCTCGCGCTGAGCGACATGGGCGGTCGCGTGACGATTCATGCCCCCAGTTTGACGGGCTCGCTGGCTGTGTCGAGGAGTGTCGCCGTAAATGGGTGTTGCCTCACGATCACGGAGCTGCATGGAGAAAGATTTTCCGCCGACCTCTCTGCCGAGACGCTGGGTAAAACTTCTTTTGGCGCTGCTGCTCCCGCATGGAAAAGAGGCATGCACGTAAATTTGGAGCAGCCGCTGACGGTCGGGCAAGAATTTGGCGGTCATTTTGTGCTGGGCCATGTGGACGGCGTTGGACGGGTGAGCGAGTTACGTCCCGAGGGAGTTGGCGGCGAAAGCTGGAGATTCGGAGTGGAAGTGCCTCCGGAGTTTGCGCGATACATCGTGCCCAAAGGCTCGATCACCGTGGATGGAGTGAGTCTCACAGTGGCGAGCTGGGACGGCCGGGTTGTTGAGATTGCGGTGATCCCTTTTACGTATGAGCACACGAACTTGCGGGACCGTGTTGCGGGAGATGCGGTGAATCTTGAGGCGGATGTGCTGGGAAAATACATTGAGCGATATCTTGAAGCGCGAGAGAAGAATTTCGGCGAAAATCCAACTTTAAGTGCCAGGGATTGATTCGATATCTAGCGATACCTAGCGGCAGAATCAATCATCAGCAATCGGCTGCCTCTAGCGCTGCGCGTGCTACCTTGCGGGTTAAATTGGAAACCGGCACGGAGGAAAAATCCTTCAACAAAATAATTCTTGCGCCCGCTACGCGAGGCAATTTTTTGAATTCCACGCGGAAAGGAAGCAAGCTAATGGCGCGATAGGTCACCGTGTGGCGAATCTTGCGAAGCGCCACGAAGCGCGACGGCAGCCCTATTGCCCCAACAATATTTTTTAAATATTGCCGCAAATCGCTCGCCGCGTCGTCGCCAACCGCTATGGTTGGGAAGTGCCACATCTTCGATACCAACGTCGGAATATCGTTCGCCAGCGCTTTTTCTCCGCTATTTTTTGGCGGAGGCAGCAAAATACACCTGCTGCGGCCATCGACTAACACGGCTGCCGCAAGCAGCACGCCGACGGTGGCGCGTTTCTTGCGTTTCTCAGGAATTACTTCCTGGATTCCCCATTTGCGCGCTCGGCAGAATTTGGCCACCGGGCATAACAAGCATTGCGGCAAGCGGGGCGTGCAGATGGTGGCGCCAAGCTCCATCATGGCCTGGTTCCAGGCTCCGGGAGCTTCTGGTGCTAATAAACGATCTGCGGTGCGTTGCAATGATTCCCAGCGTGCACCTTCGCGCAAGTCTCCGCGAAGGGCTTCGAGCCGTGCCACCACGCGGGCAACGTTGCCTTCGACCACGGCGTGATTTTTTCCGAAGGCGATGCTCAGAATGGCGTTGGTGGTGTACTTACCGATGCCGCGCAGCGCCCGAATATCCTGTTCCGTAGCGGGGAATCTGCCGCCATGCTCGCGGACAATTTGCTGCGCAGCAGCTTGCAAATTCCGAGCACGGCTGTAGTAGCCCAGACCCGACCACATGCGAAGCACTTCGGCCTCTTCGGCTTCCGCCAGCGCGCGCACATCGGGGAAACGCGCGCAGAATCTCTCAAAATAAGGGATCACCGCTGCAACGCGCGTCTGCTGCAACATGATTTCCGAAATCCAGATACGGTAAGGGTCGCAGTCGCGACGCCAAGGCAGGTTCCGCTGGTAGGTTGCAAACCAGCCAAGCAACTCGGTGCGAAATTTCTTGAGCTCAGGAGTTGTCAGAGAGGAAGGCGCGTTCATCAGCGCGCCATTTTCGCACACTCAATGAGACGGCGCTCGAAACAAATCTACTTCAATACATCATCGAGAAAAATTACGTAAGAGGAATACCACACGTTGGCGGGAATCGACCCGCGCGGCTGGCTGGTAACGATCACCTTGAACAATTCCGGCGAGGAGGCCAGATCGGTGATCAGCGTGTGTTTTGGATCGGGCGGCAGGGGGCTCGCCAGCGCCAAATACCGCAAAATCAAAAACACAATTTCTTCCGCCGGGGCCAGGCGTGTTTCCACTCCCGCGCTTCGAAATTGTAGATGCGCGTTGCGCTCGTAAAAATGCCAGCTTAGCGCCGCGCAGAGTGTGATGGCTCGTTCAAATCGCTCGCTCGCGGTATGCGCGGTCGGATCGCTCCCTGGTTTAAGTACTGAGCTGATGTGCGGATCGAGAACCAGCAGCACGCGGCAGTCGTCTTCGCGCGTAAACTCGCGCACCATGAGAGAACCCGAACGCGCCGAAGCTTTCCAGTGCACATGGCGCACGCTGTCGTTGGCCACGTAGCCGCGCAACGCATACAAATCCTGCCCGCGTCCTTTCGACAAACTTTCCAGCGCGCCGTGCAGTCCGGGCAGAATCTCCACCAACTCGTCGGTCGGGGCGACCGACGGATACACCACCGCCTCGGTTTTCAAATCCAGCCGCCGCGATTTCTGTAAGAAGCCAAAAGGAAAGCGGGTAACAATGCGAAAAGTGTCCTGCCGGTGCATTCCGCGGCGCATAAACGTCATCGGCACGGTTTGCTGCACGCGATCGCGTTTTGGCAGGTACGGAAAATACACGGGAGTTTCGAGCATGGCGGCCGCTGGAGCATCTTTTGGTTTGACGGCCTCCACGCGCAAAGAAAAACTTGGCAGCGTGTGCTTGTCGTTTTGCAATTGAATATTGGCGCGCACCGGCTGACCGGCAAAAATGTGTTCCGGAAGCTCTAGGCGCATCTCCACGCCGGACAGGGTTATCGAGGAAAGAACGCCGGACATCAAGATGATAGCGATGAGGCAGGCCAACACGAGGAATAACAGATTGTTGCCGGTGTTCAGTGCCGCCAGGGCCACGAGAATAATTCCGCCAAAGTAAATCCAGCCCGCGCGCGAAACGCGGTATTCCATTTTGTAGCCGATCCAGCGCAGTGGCGTGCGTTGTGCCATGGCGGGCACCAAGGTCACCGCTACCCAAGTGGCGACCGCGAGCGCCGCGAGCGCCGAGGTGCTGGCCAAGAGCAACTGACCCAACTCCGCGGCCGCGCCGGAATACAACGCCAGCAGGAGTGCCACCGCCAAAGCCGCAAGTGCGAGAAGGAAGGTGCGCACCGGCGAGCGGTCGGAGCGTGCGCGGAGATGCGCGATGGCTGAGCGGGCAAAGCTCATAGGGAGAATCGTTCCGCGAAATAACTAAAGCTGGCGAAGCATGAAGACGAAGATGTGGAAAGCAAGCACGCCACGTTAGCTCGAGAAAATCCGGCAAGGATTAAAAAGTTCACAGCGGTACGGGAACGGACTCCACTATGTCGCGCAGCACCGATTCGGTGGTTTCCGATTTTTTCTGCAGTGAAGCGTGGCGTGAACTGGCCACTACGCGGTGCGAAAATACCGGTACGGCGAGTTTTTTGAAATCATCCGGCAAACAATAATCGCGGCCATCAAGAAAAGCACGCGCTTGCGCCGCCCGTTGCAGCATCAGCGTGCCGCGCGGACTCACGCCCAGGGCCAACAGATCGGAATTTCTCGTGCGATTCACGATTTCCAGCGCGTAGTCGTGCAAACTGGAATCAACTTTTATGTGCGCCACTTCATCCTGCATGGTAAGCACTTCGCTGACGTCCGCGACCGGCTCCAGGGCGTCCAGAGGATTTTCGCCACGCACGCCGACTCGTTTGCGCAGAATTTCTCTTTCCGTCTCCGGCGAGGGGTAGCCCATTTTGATGCGCATTAAAAATCGATCGAGCTGCGATTCAGGCAGAGGATAGGTGCCGTGATGTTCGACGGGGTTCTGCGTGGCAATCACCAGGAAGGGCTGCGGCAGGGCCATGGTTTTTCCATCGATGCTTACTTGTGCTTCGTTCATGGCTTCCAGCAGCGCCGATTGCGTGCGTGGTGTGGTGCGATTGATTTCGTCGGCCAAGACCACGTTGGCGAAAATCGGCCCGGAGCGAAATTCAAATTCGCGGCTCTCGGGGTTGTAAACGCTGACGCCGAGGACATCGCTGGGGAGCAAATCGGAAGTAAATTGAATGCGCTGGAAGGTGCAATGAAAGGATTTGGCCAGCGCTTGTGCGAGGGTGGTCTTGCCCACGCCCGGCACGTCTTCGATCAACAAGTGGCCGCGGGCCAGCAGGGTGATCAAGGAAAGTCGGATGGCTTCTTCTTTACCGTAGATCGCGCGCGCGATGCTGCGTTGCAGTTGCGCGACGACTTGAGAGGTGGTGGTCGGCATTGGTTGAAAACTCGGGCCCTTCCTGCTACAACTAAACCACGAACGGGCGATTAGCTCAGTTGGTTAGAGCGCTCCCCTCACACGGGAGAGGTCAAAGGTTCGAGTCCTTTATCGCCCACCATCCTACCTTCCAAGTGTCTCATTATTGTGGCGAAGAGTTGGTGGAGTGAAGAGTACAGGTGTGTTTAAAAAGAAATTTTCGCGAATCTAAAATAGAGCATTGCTTCTTTAGGCGACTTGCTCATCCATAGGGCATCAGCTAATTTGCTTTGGTTAGTAACAGCACGGATAATGGGGGACGTTAATCGCTGCGCTGAATCTTTATGCGGATATCTTATGTAGGATGGCCTACATAAGAGTTGTCACACTACAGGAATGCCTGTATGGCACCCCCAGTGAATTACCGATATTTTGGTCAATCCACTGGAACCCCCTACCGATGCCGAGAATACTAATCGCTGATGACCATGAGGGAACGCGTGGAATTTTGAAGGTCCTGCTACAACAGCAGTCGGGATGGGAAGTTTGCGGGGAAGCAAGCAGCGGCGAAGACACCCTGAAAAAATGCATCGAGTTGAAGCCGGATGTGATTGTAAAAGATTGGGTAATGCCGGGTATGGACAGCATCGAACTGACTAGACAGATTTCCACTTGTTCGCCTGACACTGCAATTGTCATATTTTCCTTTTACGATATGCCTGAATTGGAAGAAGCGGCTAAAGCTGCGGGAGTACACAGTGTGGCGACCAAGAATATTTCTTCGTTGATTGCCGCAATCGAGGACGTGCTGGGTGCGCGACATAGTTGTGGAGATCATGCGGCCCTGACACGGTTCTCCCAGTATTGTTCGAACCGCCCACTGAGGCGGTTTGCGCGGAGGGCTAGGATGGCGTTGGCACCGCGCAGAGTCCAGAAC
>Ga0185299_10002485_pt1 | contig 28184 bp, 21 predicted proteins | sample PaiPotPPA55metaG_FD_128002 | JGI IMG/M metagenome (GOLD analysis project Ga0185299, IMG submission 128002) | Iron sulfur acid spring bacterial and archeal communities from Banff, Canada, to study Microbial Dark Matter (Phase II) - Paint Pots PPA... ...
CCTGTCGCCATGGCCGTCGCGTTGGATGCCTCTATCGTCACTTCGCAGTCGGAGCATTTCGTGGAGGTCGAAACGGAGAGCGAACTCACCCGCGGCATGACCGTGGTTGACCGCCTAAACGTCGCCGATAACGAACGTAACCGCGATGTCTGGGCCCCAAGTCTCGCCACAGGACACAAAGCGAAGGTCTTCTGGACCATCGACAACGTCCGTTGGAAACAAGCTCTCTACGCCACGCTGAGTTAGGGGTGCAATCTGGCGGCACCCTGCGAAGTTCTTTGCCCCCCATGAGAATTCATGTTTACCATCGAGCAAATCAACGACCTCCAAGCCCGGCTCGGTAGCGCGAAGACGCTCCCAGAATATGTGCTGGCGCTTAAGGCGCTCGGCGTCGAACGGTACGATTCCTACTTGGCCGACGGCCATTCGGAGTATTTCGGGCAGGGCGGCCACAGCGTCGTGACTTCACCTGTGCACGAGGTGCTTCCCGTCTCTGAAAACGGCCAACGCGAGACGTTCCTTCAGCACCTGCGTCGGCACGAGCGGCGCGAGACGACTTACCTAGAGATGTCCAGGGGCTTGGCGCAGAGCGGGATCGAGAAGTGGACTGTGGACACAGGTAGGATGACTATGACGTTCTATGACAAGAGCGGCAGAGAGATGCTGTCCGAGCAGATCAAGTAGGCCTTGGTTAACGATGCAGTGACTCCTCATCTGCCCACATTCCATCCCAATATTTCCTGCGCCATTCATCTCACCGCAATCGAAATGCTTTCCTTGTGCACATCCATACCGATATACTTTTTGCTATCCATTGAGGGCGTTCCTTTCCGTAGGGGTTGAGGCATGCACCCAAACCCTACTCCAAAAGGGGCGCCCTTTTATATTGCGTTGCGTTACCGGACTTAGGCTCAGCGTGGGAGTTTGCTTGCAACGAGGATGAGCGCTCTGCCCGAAGGGAAATACGGGGACATCGTACGCGACGGAATTAGCCGGGGGCTACTGCGGGCGAGCTGACTTTGCCATTCTTGCGATTAGACAACGTCGGCGCATGGCGTGCGCGATGTCCGATTTGCGCGTGAGTCAGGACGTAGCCCGCAATCTGTTTTTCCTCGCTGACTCGCTTCCCGCCTCCGCGAACTGTTCGCGCACAGACGATCAGGGCAGCCCGAGATCGTTTGGGTCACGCCCCTCAGCCATAAACTGGCCCAACCTCGTAATACTGAAGAGTTCCTTAAGGTGCCGGTTCAAATTGATAAGCTTCAACTGACTCTTAGCAGTTTTCGCCGAAACGTACAAACCGACAATCGCACCTAACCCGGAACTGTCCAGGTAGCTAACATTCGTCAAATCCAGCACGACAGTTTTGCTTTCCGAAAACAGGGGCTTGACCGTCGCTTTTAACGACTGAATTGTATTCGACGTTATCTTGCCGGTGCAGTGAACGATTATTTCGGTCGGGGTGCTGTCGGTAGTCAAACCTAGTTCGGAGATGGGAACAGGATTCGTGGCCATAACAACCCCTCTCAGTCTAATACCGTTGCGAGTTTTGCACGGCTCAAATCAACCGAATTATACTGCCCGTTGGCGGTTTTGCAAGGCCAAGCTGCATCTGCGAACAATCAGAGCGGGGTGATGCGCACCGTGTTGGGCTCTGGCGCGTAATCGAGTTCGTTCCTCGTCGATGTCTCGGGCACTGCTTACTCCTCTTTCCTCAACGCGATTCAGCTTCCGCACCTTGATACCGTTATTAGCTTCGGAAACGAGCAATCTGCACGGTCAGCGATTGGCTGACTCCTGGTAAATCGGGTTACCGGACAACTGATTTTTTGGCCCGATTTCCACTTCTCCGATTAGGGCGTTAGGACGTAGCCGCCCGGCGGCGGACGCTACGCATGAGCGAGCGGAGCAGTGATTGCCAAGCGGTTTTGATATAAGTGTGGGTCACGTTGTGGAGGAGGTGCTCCAGTGACCCCGCCGGCGCTCGAGATTGCCGATCTCATCCGCACTGCTGGAGCTGCCTTCGTCGCCAGTGGATCCGTTGGAAGCATGTCAAAGTGCTGCTGGCTATTGCGCGGTGTCGTACGGCTGCGCTCGGCGGGCATTTCGATGAGTGCACCCGCTGCGCACATCGTGCCCCGATCTCGTATAACAGCTGCCGTGATCGCCATTGCCCAAAGTGTCAGATCGCTGCTCGCGAACGGTGGATTGCCGCACGTGGACGAGAACTGCTCCCCACGCGCTACCTGCACGTGGTCTTCACACTCCCCCGCCACCTGGCCCCAGTGGTGCTGCAGAACAAAAAGGTGATCTACGATCTCTTGTTTCGTGCCAGCGCGGAAACTCTTCTCGAAGTCGCTCGCGATCCCAGACACCTCGGTGCAGAGATTGGTTTCTTCAGTGTGTTGCACACCTGGAACCAAAAGCTCAGGCTGAACCCTCACTCAGGATGCCTGGCATTATCATCTCCTTCGTTTTCAGCGAACAAAGGCGGCTGGTTTTCCGTGCGGCCCCCCGCTAGCATCAGCTTGCCGGTCCGAAGGAGTCGCTCAACGATGCTCCGAACCGGTTCGGCACTCAGATCCGCGCGGCGAATCTCCCAAGGGGCGCGGGGAGCAGTTTGTTTGCACTTCAGCAGGCCTGCCTCCACCAGCCGTTCGATTGTGCGGTGACTCACGCCACATACTCGAGCGGCCTCGCTCAAACTAACTCTCTCAGGATCGGGTAGCGCGCGTTTTTGACCAGGAATCGAATAGTTGCGCCGAGCTGTGGCTACACGGTTCTGATTCCATCGTTTCCCCTTTCCCGTGGAATGTCCAAGTCGGTTCAAAACGGAAGCAATCTGGTCGTCACCATGGCGTACGGACATCCGACGGATGATCTCCAACGCTTCCATGGGTGTGATCATCTCGGTCGCGGGACGAGGCCGTTCCATCTCGAGCTGAGTGTGTGTACCTCCGTTCCAGTGAATAGTGAACTGCAGAGTTTTATTCTGCTTTTCTTCGCGCACGATGATCTCTTCTATGGCTGTGCGAAAGATCATCTTCTTGAGTGTCGGCGGACAGCGATCGCTTCGCCAGATTTCAGCAAAGTTCTCACCCATCAAACGAATTCTGGCTTCCTCTTCGGAAGACAATGAATAGCGCTTCTCATTGAGGCTGGAAAGTCTTTGTTTGACGGTTGTGATCTCCTCCAGCTTTTCGTTCCAGCGACGCTCCAATTCGCCGGCTACCAGACGATTCCTGGCATCCACGACGTCGTATTGTTCAAACGCCTTCTTGGCCTCGTACTCGAGCTGCTCGAGTTTGCTCGACAGGGCGGCCCGCTGTGCGGCATCCCCTGCGCTCAATTCCTCAAGTGCTCGCAGGCTGGCTTCCACCCCAAAATGTGAGATCACTCTCAGCAGTTCTTGACCCAACCGGCGGTCCACTGATGCCCCGCCAAAACCGAGGCAATACTGCCCACCGTCGTCATAGTCTCCTCTGCAGAGATAACGCGCATGGGTGCCGCTGCCTCCCCAGTAGCGCACATGTAGTTTGCGCCCACAGTGGCCACAGCGGAGAAGTCCCACCAGAAGACCTTGCCCGGCACGGATCGCCGCCATGGTTTCGTCGCCCTGCCAGTTCACTGAATTACGCCGAGTCATTCGTTGGTTCTCTTCATAGCTGGCCCAGTCAATATAACCTACGTGATGATCGCGGATGAAGACCCGGCAATCTTCCGCTCGCCGCGTGGCACTCTGACGTTTTTCTAGCCTGCCCTCGATCAGTAAAGTTGCGACCGGGCGGCGGCCCCAGACATAGGCGCCAGCATAGAAGGGATTGCATAAAATGTCGCGGACCAAGCTCTGAGTGGGAATCTTCCAGACTAGCCGCGTTCCCTGGATCGGGTTGGCTGGTAGCTCTACGTCGTGATCTCGAAACCACTGGAACGTTTGCCGCACGCTCCATCGTTCACGAAACTTTGCGAATACGAGTTGAATGGCTTCGCAAATCCGTTGATCGGGATGAAACACGATCTTGTCCATGGGGTCCCGGACATAACCGACCGGAAGCCTCTTGAACAGCTCACCGCGGCGTGCTTTGGACTCTTGGCCCGCCTGCAATCGTTGCCGAAGGACCTTAAGCTCGACGACGCTGAGTGTTCCCTTGATGCCAAGGACCAGCTGGTCGTCGAGATAGTTCAAGTCATACACCTGTTGCTCGTCGGCGATCAGGGTTCCAAAAATCTGGCACACCTCCAGCAAACGGCACCAGTCTTTGTCCGTGCGGGACAGTCGCGAGGCCTCTCTACTGCCGACGATTCCCACTTCCCCTAAAGCTACCGAACTGAGTACACGCTCAAATCCATCGCGGCGCGCGGAAGCGATGGCCGCGCTGGATCCAAGATCGCAATTGATAATTTCCACCTCCTTCCAGCCCAGGGCACGCATCCGCTCGGCCACGTCATATTGAAGACGCTGGCTTTCCTTGTTCTGCCGTACTTGTTTATCGCTGGATTGCCGAAGGTAGACGATGGCTTTGCGAGCCAAGTGCTCCGCTTTAATCTTGGGACTGTACTGTATCTCTGTCATCAACTGTTCCTCCTTCCGCTTGAAAGATCACCACCAGAATGCGGGCCATGAGATCGATCAATTCGGTTCGTGCCGTTGCGTCCATTGGCACGGCGACGTCTTCCGTTGGGATCTTCAGAACCAGAAGTGGTAGTTGCAGCACGCTCACCTCCCTTGCATCCATCAACAACTGTCTGCAGAAGGTTATCTCGAACGTGGTCTTCAGGTTCGGCTGGTGATAGTAACGATGCGAGAGAGAGAAGAGCTTCCTTACTAAGGTGCGGTCGCTCGGTAATTTTGATATCGGCGCAATCCGGCAACAACATCCACACCGGAATTTTCAGGCGTCTCCCGGTTGGGTCGATGACAGAGACCGCGCCATCTCCCCGCTTCGGCCTGCGGACCACCTGAAGGGTGGTGCTATGGAGAGGGTGGAATCGATAGAAAACTTGGACGGACGTGTTTTCTACGCTCAGGGTATTGTGAGCGTGGATGCCTTCATCCCCATGTCCATTGCGTGGTGCCCGCCGGAGGTCTCTCGCTCGATCACACCCGCTGGGTCCGCTCGCCGGACAACTACTTCCTGCCCAAAGCGGTACTGCGTAAGGTTTTTCGTGGCAAGTTCGTCGCGGCCCTCCGGCAGGCCTTCCAGAATGGGGAGCTCCGCTTCCCCGAAAACTTGAAGCTCCTCTCCGAACCCAAGATCTTCGCTGCTTGGCTCCGGCCACTGTTTCGACAAGACTGGGTCGTCTACTTGAGACGTCCCTTCGGTGGCCCCCAATATGTGCTGCAATATCTCGGCCGCTACACCCATCGCGTGGCCATCGCCTGGTCTCTTTTGCCGATGGCCAAGTAACCTTTCGCTGGCGCGATTCGGCTCACCACAACGAACAGAAGCTCACCGCTTTGTCACACGATAAATTCTTGCGCCGCTTCCTGCTGCATCTGCTTCCGCAAGGCTTCGTGCGTATCCGGCACTTCGGTTTCCTAGCCTGCCGACGGCGCTCCACGACATTGCCCCTATGCTTCCAGTTGTTGGGTGCGGCACAAGAAGCCCTTAGCGAAGAACACACTTCCTCCACCGAAGACGCTCCCGATCTTTATCGCTGTCCCAAGTGTGGAGGACCAATGAAGGTCATCGAACGGCTCACCGCTGCCGAAATCCAGCTTCGTTCTCCACCACGGATTAGCTCTGCGGCATGAAACTGCTCTCTCCAACTTCAACACTCCGCGCGCTTCCGCGCGCTACGCTCCTGTCCGCCTCGTCGGAAAACAAATTTCTCCTTGCAGCGTCTTCTGCCACTGCTTGCTGGCGAGCGTGCAAATCACATCCTATAATTCTCATCTCGGCCTCCTTCGGTCCGAGCACTGTTAGGGCGAACACCGAACAGTTTACTCGGGCCGTTGCGAGGCCGGCGTCGTTATGGCATCAGCGTTTATCGAGACTCAGGCGGTTTGCTGGTTTGCTATTCGCCATAGTTTTGCGAATAGCCGACTATCAGGAGGTTAGGTGCTTTGAGCGCTTTACTTCGGCGCCTGTCCGGGCGGGTTTTCACTTGTCGGCGGTTGCCCAGCCGCAGGATACTTAACCCCAAAGAAAACAGAAATGATTAAAACGATGACGAACATCAGGATAGCTCGCATGAATTCTTGTGATCGCGAGAAAAAGCAGCTCTGCCGCAGTCTACCGCAAAGGCTGGAGTATCCACACTAAATCAGGCGGGTGACGGTTACCTGTCCTTTTGGGGTAAGCGCACAGGATTAACGCTGCGAGCTCAATTGGTCGATGCACCATCTAAGCAGTTGACCGGACAGTACCTTTCGCTCGAGACCAGTTCTATCCGCAGGTACTCAGTCGAACTAGGCAGGGTAGTGTTCCGTTTGAATCAACGGTCGCAAACGACTTTTAGCTTTTGGGACTCCTGCAAGTAGAGTTCGATTTGGTGTTGCGTCGATCCATTGAGACCGCCCGACGCAACCAGGCAAGCGAAATTGCTTCCGAGTTCCGCGTCATGCAGGCGGAATTTAAATTATTGTAGAGGTTAGAGGCTCCAGAACGGATTGCATTCCGCTTTTCTTGATTGTCGCAGCCGCTTCAGGTGAAGCCAGGAATCGGAGAAACTGTTTCGCAATTTCGGGCTCCTTCGAATTCACGGCAACTCCGCCTGAAAACATTGTTATCTTCTGAGCTTCAGAGGGAATTGGCCCTACGATCTCGATACCCGCAATCGGAAGCAGTTCGCTCAGTTGCTGAAAACCAATTTCGGCGTCTCCCCGTGCTATGACTGGCCCAACCATCCCTTCTACCCTTATGCACTTGCTCCGTATGGTGTCGGCGATTCCAAGGCGCTGGAACAGCTCCGTAGAGATATAGACACCGCTAACACTGTCGGAGTACGCGATCGATTTTGCAGCCAGCAAAGTGCGCCTGAGCTCTTCCAATGTACTGATGTCTGGCTTTTGCGCACCAGCCCGCACCGCCATAGCAATGCTGGATCGTGCGAGATCCACCCGAGTACCGGAAATAACTTGATGTTTCTTCACCAATTCTTCAAGGGCTGAACTGGCCAAAATTACCACGTCAGCTGACTCGCCGCTATGGAGGCGATTTGGTATCGCATCAGGTGCATTTCCCATTGACGCACCGTAAACGGTCACGATAGTGTGCCCGGTTTTTCGTTCGAACTCTGGAACCAGCTCCTCGAAAGCAGCCCTGAAGCCGGGAGATATCATGACTTTCAGGAAAGGCGCATTCTGGCCATTTGCCGGGCCGAATGAGAGTAACGCTGCGAAAATCGCAACAGCGAGGTGTCCAGACCGTGGAAGGCTATTCATCTGACCGGCCCGGATTGTAACCGACTTCGCTTCTAGGGGCCATTGGATAGTCGGCCACCCGGAACTAATGGCCTAAATGACGCGGTAGGGATTAGGCAAGCAACGGTGAACTACCCCTCGAACGCAAAAGATAACCAGGCTTCTGGTAGGCTCCGGAAGGGTAAGGGCCCGTCGGCTGCGGCCCATTGGAAACTGCGCCAGTTTGCGGAATGGGGATCGAGTGACGGATGGTTAGGCTGTCTGCGGAAACGAGAACCTCCTTCACGAGTAGCCGCAAAATGTGCTGTTGCTCGTATACGTCTAACGTCTTAGCCCGCTCACGAAGCTTAATCAGAAATCCGTCCAAGCTTTCGGCAAGTTGCAGATAGCGAGCCTCATATCAGCATCCCTTGCAGCAGTGTCGGTTCGATCGTTCGGCGAGGAGAATGATGCTTGTTCTTGGTCAACTGCTCTCGTACCAGAGCAAATGTCTCTTCACTCACCAGCGCAGGAACGGCCACTTCGATCCAGTCCGCGCGAGGCCGATCCCGATGACAGTTGCTTCGGTGAGAGGAACCGTTCCGCTGACGCAGTGGTCGCTCAATAGCCGGGCCCACCGATACCCCGGTCTACGCTTCAAGTGACATCTCGCGCCGATGTCCCCTGTAAGACTGAGGGCCAAGATGGAGTCGCTGTCTCCTTTCTTGTAGGACTCTTTCATTCCTTACAACATACCGGTTTAACCCGGCGCACCCTGATTAACGCTTTTACTCAACATATTCGTTCGGTCCAGTGCGAGCGAGAGAAGTTCCGGACTATAAAAGTTTCGCCAACGTCGTTTGATGCTGTCAGCTGTCAAAAGACACCTTTTACGCGCTCAAAGCCGACGGTCTCCATTGCATCTAAAAGATGACTTTAAGGGCGAACTGGATCTCTCTGGCGGTGGTGGTTGTCCTGGTCAAGAGACCGGCAACGCCAGTTGGCGCGCCAGTTGGATCGAAGATGTCCGTATTGTCCGGGGTGACCGGAGGTGCGAAGTTCGCGTGATTAAACACATTGAACATTTCGGCACGGAATTGAATGTTGAAAGTCTCGGAAATTTTGCGGATGTAGTTGTTCTTGAATACCGAAAAATCAACGTCCGTCAGACCCGGTGAAATTGCGATGTTCCTACCGGAGTTGCCTTTCAAGTTAAAGCAACGGAGATCTCCGGGAGCGAGTGCCGCGCCGAGACTAGGCGGGGCCGGGTCGCAATTGGCATCAAAAAATGTCTGACTCGGAGCAACAGGTACGGCAAAGCATTGCGTCTTGATGTAGTTGTTGGGGTTCCCCGAATTTGTCAGCGACTGGCAACCTGCGCCACCGAGACGGTTCGGATACGCCCAATCATCCGAACTCAATGTCCCATTCGGGTCGCCACCGGTACCAAATGTAGGCGTGAAGGGTATACCAGTGCTGGCCGTAAATATAATCCCCAGTTGCCAGCCTTCCGTCAAAAAACGAGCCGGCCCGGTAATGGATTTCGCGAGGGTAGTTCCCAGAGACCGTTGATCACCAACGTGCGCGCTACGTTGAAGTCTGATAGAGCGCGACTAACCCGCGGATTGAAGAAATAGCTTGGGCTTGCGATGGAGTTACCAAACGCGTCTCCCGCTACGGTCGCCGAACTGGTATCAATACCGCGACCCCAAGTAAAGGTACCCTGTACCTGGAATCCGTGACTCATGCGCTTCGCTAATTGCGTCTCCAAGGCATTGTAGTAAGACTGGCCTTCGTAAAACATCCCGCGCACCGAACCGTAGTTTTCGTTGATTCGAGCTGGCGGCGCACACGATCCGGGGTCACTCCCGTTGGGATCGACTTGATTACATGTCGGCGAAAATAGGTTTCCGAGAGCGTCTACTTTCGGGAAGAGGTATCCGGAAGAAGTTAGCGTGGGAAGCACGATGTCGGCATCGTCAGGACGATAGGGTTGATGTATTCCTCGCGAGCCTACATAGGCAACCAGTGAAGTCAGGCTAGGTGTAAGTTGGTACTGAATATTGAGGTTGTACTGCATTACGTAATTTCGTTTTGGATTGGGATCGATATAGGTCGCCCGCAGCTTGTTGGACGGCAGCGGCGGAAGATTATTGGGGAACGAGCCGACGCCCGGGTTGTTGATGGAGGTGTACTGGAAAAACGGAGCAGCCAGAGTGGTCAGCAGGGTGAATTGATAAGGAAGCGGTAGAACGTCAAACATACCGAACCCGCCGCGGACAGCCATTTTTCCGTTGCGGAATGGATCCCAAGCAAAACCGATGCGCGGTTCGAAATTCTTCGTTGTAGGGTTATTGAAGAAAGGATCGCCCAAATGTGGCGTGGCATCGGAAAGATTCCGCAGCACTGAAAGTTTGCCGGCCGTTTCAGTCGGTACGGTGACCATCTCGTAACGCAAACCCAGATTCAAAGTCAGATTTGGTTTAAAACGCCAGTCGTCCTGGACGTAACCGCCAAAGAGGGTCTGACGAAGATTGCGGGGCGAGAGGGTGCTAGCAATTCCACCCTGAAAGCGACTGGGGATATTCGCATAAAACGTCTGCAAATTATTAAAATGGAATATTCCGTTTGGATCGGACAAGGCTTTAATCTCTAACTCCATCCGCTCGGCGGCGAATCCAAACTTAATTGTATGCGTGCCCTTGTTAACAAACGCATCGTCATAAAGTTGGAAAGTATTCCAATGATAAAAATAAGCGGCTTCGCCACCAACACCACCGAGGAAGGTAGTCAATCCGCTAATGAAGATTTGCGGTGCGGTTCTTCCCGGGAAAGTGCCGAGCGAAGTGTCCCCCGCGGCCGGTACCAGCGCTTTCGCTCCTTGATTGTTGTCTACGTTTTCGTAGTTGTAACCGAAGCGAACGGTATTAGCGAAGCTCGGCTTGAAAATATGGGTTTCTTCCAGTACCGCAATTTGTCGCGATGATTTGGTGGTGAGAAGAACGTCGTTTACACCGTCCGGCGAGGTATAAGGAGTTTTGTCGAATAAATAGGTTCCGGACACACTGTCTTTTTCGGAGATTTTATGGTCCAGGCGAGTGGTGTAGAAATTCTCGTTGACGACCTGCTGGCCGGAGAAACGGTATTGAGCGATATCCGGATTATCAGTGACTGGTCCATTTGGCAAATGGTAGAACGCCAGAGCTTTCTGGGCATTGGGATCGATGGTCACAGTTATAGGATTGCCGTCTGAGTCGTGAATCATACCGTTGCGAGCATCGAGCGAAGGAACGGTAGTCACTGCGGTGATGCCCTTCGACTGGCGAATACCTTCATAGTCGAAAAAGAAAAATGTCCGTTCGCGAATAATCGGACCGCCGATGGATCCGCCGAATTGATTACGCTTGAACGACGGGATTTGAGCACCGTCGAAAAAATTCCTGGCATCCAGAGCGCTGTTGCGCAGGAATTCATAGGCGTTTCCGTGAAAAGCTCCGGTTCCCGAGCGGGTGATGGCGTTAACAACGCCGCCCGAGGTCTTCCCGTATTCCGCAGAATAATTACTGGTAAGCACTGAAAATTCCTGAATAGCATCTACACCCAGGCTGCCGCCGAGGACGCTACCGGGCGCACCGTTGGCATAGTCATTTAAGCTGACGCCATCCAGACGATAGTTGTTCTGCTGCGGCCGCGCACCCGAAATGGTCAGTTGCTGCCCGAAACCACGATTGCCGCGATCCGCGCCCGAAGAAAAACTCGGCTGCGTCTGAATGGTATCAACGCCAGGTTGCAACGCCGCGAGATCCGTCCAACTGCGACCGTTCAGTGGCAGCTCGCGGACGGTAGTTGCCTGGACGGTAGCGCTAATGTCCGAAGTAGAAAGTTGCAGGGCCGGAGCTTCCGCGGTGACCTCGACACGGTGAGTTACCGTGCCGACTTGCAGCACGAGGTTGAACTCTTGTTCCATACCGACATTGAGTTTGATTCCATTTTTAATTTCAGTGTTGAATCCCTGGGCTGAAACAGTCACTTGATATTCGGCAGGCAATAAGTTCGCAGCGATGTAGAAGCCATCTTTATTGGTAGTGACGGTGCGCTCCACCCCGGTGGACACATCCTTGATCACAACTTGGGCATTTGGAACCTGGCCGCCGGAAGAATCTGTGATCGTGCCGGTGAGTGTGGCGCCAGCGACCTGCGCGTGGGACGGCACTGCGCCGGTCGAGAGCAGCGCAATGGTTACGATTACAAAGTACACGAAAATTCTCAAGCGAATACGAGGATCCATAGAGCCCCCTAGTTGCCCGCGAGGCTAACGCAATGGCAATTTCCATGCCTTAACTGTGAATTAATAAAAATTTAGCTACAGTGGTGCAATATTTTGAATCAATTTATAACAAGACGATGGCATTACTCAAAGGTAAAAAGAACGGCGTGCTGCCAGAGCGTAATCCTTCAGCGCGCCAGAATGTCAGGTAGGAAACGGTCAGAAGACTGGCGATCATGAAGCAAAACAAAATAACATGTGAAAACGTAAAGTTTTCGCCTTCATCATAGCTATTCAAGCATTCCCAAGAAATATCCAATCCCGCGAACGTTGTGGATGAGTTTTGCGGCGCCATTCGAATCTATTTTCTGGCGCAGGCGATTAATATAGACCTCGACGAGATTAGTTTCGCTTTCGAAATGATAATCCCAGACATGTTCGACAATCTCGCTGCGGGTTACCAGCTCAGGCGCGTGCAACAGCAAAAGTTCCAATAACGCGAATTCCTTAGAGGTTAACGGAATGATTTCTTTGTCGCGAGTAGCGCACCGGTGATGACGATCCAACTCCAAGTCCGCGCAGCGAAGCCGGGCATTCCCTTTGTGAAAACCGCGACGCACGAGTGCCCTGACACGCGCGAGCAACTCGACCAGAACGAAAGGCTTGGTCAGATAATCATCGGCTCCGACGTCTAAACCCTCAACCCTTTGTTCTACTAGAGTTCGCGCGGTGAGCATCATTATTGGAGCTTCGACGCCGCGTTGACGTAGTTCCCGGCAAACATCAATCCCGCTCATCCCCGGCAATCTAACGTCAAGAAGGATGGCGTCATAACTTACGTCGCTACCAAGCGCAAGAGCTTTTTCACAGTGTCAGCGACGTCTACTACGTACGCATCTTCCCTCAGCGTACGTGCAATGAAGCTGGCAATTTTTCTTTCATCTTCGACTAATAAAATCCGCATAAAACTTTGCTAACAACAGTAGGAGAAGACTTCACCGAGCGAATAGGACCACACAGCGGCCCCGGAGGATTCGCAGTAGCTACTTAATATCGTTCCGAATGACTTGACCGCCATTCATTACAAAGCCCACGCGTTCGAGCTCAGTAATATCTTTCAACGGGTCGCCAGAGACCGCCACGATATCTGCGAACTTGCCTTCGATGGACCCGATGCGATCCTGCCGGCCCATCAGTAGCCACGGTGGCCTCGGAAATGATTGAATCGCTTGTGCAGGCGTCAGGCCGTACTTCACCAAATATGCAAACTCCTTGGCTTAGCTTCCGTGCGGAATGGTCCAACCACTCCCGAAAAAAATCTTGAGCCCGCGGGAGATGGCTAGGCGTCCGCTCTTTTCCCTCATGGCCTCCAAACTGTATTTCCCGCTGGTAGACTTCGCGTCCTTTTCCAGGAATTCAATAGATTTCTCCACGCACCAACTTTGGCTGTGACTCATACTATGAGCTTAAGAAAAAGGCGAGACGCGGCTGGCAAAGCCAAGCCTCATTTCCTCGACCAAAAGAAACTTATTGAACTTCGTAGACCAACACTTCCGACGGAGTCGTTTCATGCTGAGGCACCGCAACGAAGTAGCGTTTTAATTCTGGCACCAGCCTGGCTGTCCGCCCAGACGGGCCGGATGGAACCTTAGCAATTAGCTTGTAGTTATCGGGACTTTCTTCCTGGTACACATCCACGAAGCCATCGGCCGCCGCATAAACTCGGTGGTTGTCCTTATCGAACACCAAGTCATCGACCCCTTTGGTGATTGGAAGTGTGGCGATTTCCTTCCCCGAAGTGGTATCAAACACTACCAAGTCGCCACTCCGGCAGGCCACAAACAAACGGTGATTGGATTCGTCCAAAGCCATGGCCACGTTTGTTTTGCCCTTACTAATCGGCCAACTAGTTAGAATTTCGCGTTTCTCGCGATCGATTACATCGACGCGATTCTTGGCTTTATTGTTTACATACAATTTGAAACTGGAGGACTCTAGGGCCATGGCTTCCAACGTCTCGCCGTCGACCTTAATGTCCGCAACTTTTTTTCCGCTGGTGGTGTCCACAACGCTCAACATGGAATACGTTTGGTGAACGTCTCCACCACCGTTGTCGATGTACAAATATTTTGTCTTTGGATCGTATCCGATCGAATCCGCGTCTTCGAGGAGCTTGACCGCGGACTTGAGGGCATAGGTTTTTCCATCGTAAATTTTCAGATCGCCGGCGTCGCCGTCGGTCACATAGATTTGTTTCAGATCATCACGATAAAGAATGGCGTGAGGCTTGCCGATATCTTTAATGGTGTGGATCAACTTCCCGCTTTTCAATTCAAAAACCAGAACGGCGTGATTGTCCTCAGGCGTGGCGAACAATCGGTTGCCGGCCAGGTCGACTGCGAAGTGATCGAAGCGCCCTTTAATTTCTTCGGGGAGCTTGATGGTTTGTACCAGCTTGAGAGGCTGGGTTTCCGACTTAACAGCACCAGCAAATAAAAGAGGAGCCGCCAGGAATGCCAAAAACGATTTTTTCATTTTCTTCTCCTGAACCTTGCAGTTTTTGCCCGGCGCGCTTCTTCGCTTGCCGATGACACGCCGTGATTGAAATGTTTGGAATTGCGTAATGGATTGAACTTGCATGTTCAACGAGCACCGGAATAATAGATCATCAGCACTTTTTTGGACTTAAAAGAAGATTAATTTTCGTTTAAGTCAAAGCCGCGTTGCGCGCCATTTGCACAGAATAGGCGTCAATTCTTCATTTCGACGTTCGAATTGCCCGTGTCAGATGGGATTCGGCGTTGACTCGAAAATTCTCGCGTCGTAGCATCCGCGCATCGTAGAGAATTCACGCCACTTAAATTCGCGTGCGCGCAAGTCAGCAAAAAGGGTGAGAATCAGTTGAGCAGTCAACGTCCTACCTGGGTTCGCTGGCAGGTCCTCGCTATTCTTTCTCTGATTATGGTGGTGACCGCTTTCGGGCGCTTGAATCTAGGAATTGCCGGGAAATCTATACAGGAAGAATTTCATCTTTCGACTCAGGCCATGGGTTGGATATTTGGAGCTTTCGCCTTTGGATATGCATTGTTTCAAATTCCTTCCGGCTGGGCTGCGGATCGGGTTGGTCCGCGAAAAACACTTACCCTCGCGATTCTATGGTGGGCTACGCTCACAATTGCGATGAACGCAGTTCCCTTCCTTGCATTGCGGCTCTCGTTGAATCTGGCATGGACTTTCGGCGTCGTCAGATTTTTGACCGGCCTTGGCGAGGCTGCAAGCTACCCAAACGCCAACAGGATGGTCGCGTTTTGGACGGCCAAGAGCGAACGCGGGATCGGGAGCAGTCTGCTGCTTGGCGGAGTGGGCGCGGGTGGCGTGTTGGCGCCGGCATTATTTGCCGCCACCATGCAACGATGGGGTTGGCGCTCGTCATTTCTGGTTTCCGGCATCCTCGCGGTTGTTGTTGCCGTGACGTGGTTTCTGTTTTCCACGAATCGTCCAGAAGAGCATCCACGAGTAAATTCCGCCGAGCTTGAACTTCTCACCCCGGACCGCCAGTCTGAACGTGGGTCGCACGCATCGAGTAAAACGCCATGGCGAAACATTCTTTCCAATCGCTCGGTGTGGGGCCTGCTGATTAGTTATTTCTTTCACGGCTATACTCCATTCATCTACTTCACTTGGTTTTTTATTTACCTTACGCGCGTTCGTGGACTAACTATTGCCAAGGGTGGGCTTTGGGCCACGACCCCATTCATCGCCATGACAATTTTGTCCCCGATTGGCGGATATTTATCTGACCGAGCCGTACAGCGCTTCGGTACCAGGCGAGGACGGCAGAGCACCGTGTGGATCGGCATGACTACGTCAGCGCTGCTGCTGTGGTTAGGGAGTCGCACCGGAAACAATGTGGCAGCGATTCTGCTACTCGCCAGCGCTGCGGGCTTCAGTAATTTTGCCGCGCCGAGCTGGTGGGCGTCTTGCATCGATCTCGCTCCAAACCATTCCGGTTCACTCTCTGCTGTGATGAACACCTGCGCCAACAGCGCAGGAGGCATCGCGCCGGTTCTCACCGGATACATCGCGACGACATTGGGTTGGACGAGAGCTTTAGACTTCGCCGCGCTGATGAGTTTCACCGCTGGAGTTGTCTGGATTTTTGTAGACGCTAGCAACAACGTGGAGAGCCCTACCACAGAGTATTTATCGCCCAAACCGGTTCTAAGTTCTTAAAGCAACAGAGGAGCAAAAACTTGAAGAGCATGACAGATGTGTTTCAGAAAATGCTGAAATCCCCGGGAATCATTCACGCACCGATCGCCTATGACCCACTCAGCGCAAAAATTGCTGAGCGAGTAGGGTTTCGCGCCCTGGACATTGGCGGTTACGCACTTGGCGCGAGTTCGTGTGTTCCCGAGCCGTTGCTCAGCCTGGAGGAAGTTGCTATGGCCACGCGACGGATGACCGCTGCCGTGAATATTCCGATCATGGTCGATGGCGGAGCGGGCTACGGAGATGCAGTTCACGTCGTGCGGACGGTACAAGTCTTGGAGCAAGCCGGGGCCGCCGCCGTACACATTGAAGACCAGGTGTTTCCCAAGCGTGTGCACTATCACAAGGGCCAGGAACATGTGATTCCTGCCGAGGAGATGTGCGAAAAAATTCGCTACGCCACTAAGAGCCGTCGCGATTCAGGTTTCGTGATCGCCGCTCGTACCGACGCAATGCGCACCGATGGGTTTGCCGAAGGCATCCGCCGGGCAAATCTTTACGCCGAAGCGGGCGCCGATATGATCATGATTTTCCCTAACACAGCAAGTGAGGCTCGCCAGGCACCACGCGAAGTGCGCACCCCATTGATTTACGTCAACAGCGAAGGTAACCGCCTTGAGAGACCCATTTTCGGAATTCGGGAACTCGAGGATATGGGCTACAAAATGGTAAATGACGCGATCAGTGCGATCACCGTCATGTTCAAGTCTGTGAAAGAACTTTTCGTTCGGCTCAAAGAAACCGGCCACACCGGAATGGACCAGGAAGTATTCAGGAAAGTGCGTAAGGAGATAGAAGACACGATAGGACTAGAAGAGTTCTACCGCATCGAGGAGCGCACCGTTGAAAACCAAAAATAGCGAGGTCGCAAAAAATCGAGAGGTTCTTTCTCTGTTTAATTTTGGCGAATCAACTCTGTTCACCCGGAAAAGCGCTCTCGCTATTTCCCTCGTGGTTTTCGTGTCGTTCGCCGGAATCGTGTCTGTCCGCGGTGGCCTTTCTGCGACTCCCACACACGGGAAGATCAAGCACGTGATGCTCATCAGCTTGGATGGTCTACACGCTTTGGATCTGGCCAATTTCGTAAAATTAAATCCACAATCGAATCTCGCCCAGTTGAGCTCTCACGGAGTTACCTACACACAGGCCTCCACGTCCAAACCTTCTGATTCGTTTCCTGGTTTGATGTCTATCGTGACCGGAGGCTCTCCTATTTCAACTGGCCTCTGGTACGAAGGGGCCTACGCGCGCGACCTCTCGCCTGCCGGATCTGATTGCAAAACAATCGGCACGGAAATTGTTTGGGACAGCGGAATCGATCGAAATAAACGAAAGTTCGATGGCGGCGGCATCGATCCCACGAAGCTTCCACTTGACCCAACGAAGGGTTGCTCCCCTGTGTACCCGCACGATTATCTTCGCGTAAACACGATTTTTGAGGTTGTTCACCAGGCGAATAGGCGCACCGCTTGGATAGACAAGCATCCTTCCTATGAAATGGTCAACGGCCCATCCGGAAAAGGGGTGGAAGACCTTTTCACTCCCGAGCTCGCAGCCTCGGGCGCCAGTCGTGACGTGAAAGCTGCGGAGATTTTCGACGACAAGAAAATAGAAGCGGTGTTGAATGAAATTAACGGTAAGGATCATGCGGGTTCAAAGGACGCGCCGACCCCTAGTCTCTTCGGAACTTCACTTCAGGCTTTCAGCATGGGTCAGAAGTTGGGTGGCTACACCGACGAAATGGGCACTGCCAGCGATGTTCTTTCGGAAACTTTGCGACACACGGACGAATCCATCGGCAAGTTGATGGCAGCGCTTCGCCGGCGAAATCTGGAGGACTCCACGTTGGTGATTGTCACTTCCAAACATGGCGAGTCGCCAATGGATCCCAGGAAGCGTCAACTGGTCGCCGATACCATCCTCGAAGGAATTATCAAAACTTCGCATCCGGGAGCGCTGATGTTTGCGTATCAGGATGGCGATCTCGCTTCCGTCTGGCTCAAAGATCAGGGCCAGACTCAAAAGGTCGTCGACACCTTGAGCAAGCCTGAAAACGAATCTGCCACCGACGTCGAAGAAATTCTTGCCGGGGAGTCGCTCAAGCTGATGTTCAATGACCCGCTACATGATTCGCGCACGCCGGACATCCTGTTGGTTCCTCGATTGGGCGGGCTCTATATGGAGGCGGACACCAAATTTCTCGCGGAGCATGGAGGATTTCACAAGCAGGACCTCAACGTCGCATTGCTTCTGGCGGGTCCAGGCTTACGACCGCAAGTAATCAAGACCCCGGTACAGACCACCCAGATTGCTCCGACGATTCTGCGAGCTCTGGGGTTGAACCCGCAGGCATTGCAAGCGGTGCAAAAGGAGAAAACGCGAGAATTACCGGAATAGCTTCTCTCGATTTTTGTGGTCCGTATAAATTACCAACTTCAGCAATGCATAAGTTATTCGTGAACGATTTAGTTCCCACCCGCGTGCGTTGGCGGATTGTCCTTGTCTTGGCAATCGTCGCTGGGGTCACCTACATCGACCGGTTAAATCTTGGCATCGTCGCAAAGTTCATTCTTGACGAATATAAGTTCAGCACCCAGAGCATGGGTTGGATTCTCGGCGCATTCAGTTTGGGGTACGCCGTCTTTCACGTGCCGGGGGGATGGCTTGCTGACCGTTACGGCCCCGGTCGGGTCTTAGCCGGAGCGATTCTTTGGTTTTCCGTCTTTACCGCACTTACCGCCGTAGCCCCGAGTTTGCCAATCTTAAATTTGCTGGGGCCCGTGTGGGCCTTTGCCATCGTGCGCTTCACGATGGGTTTGGGTGAAGCTCCCGCGCTGCCGGTAGGCAATAAATTGATGGCCTACTGGCTGGGTGAAAAGGAACTCGCATTTGGCACCAGTATTTTTCTGGCAGGAGTTGGAGCCGGTGGGGTCATCGCGCCATTTTTTATTTCCTGGCTAATAAGACACTGGGGTTGGCGTGCATCTTTTTTTGCATCGGGCACGGTAGGTACGGCATTGGCGATTGTTTGCTACACGTACGTGACCAGCCGCCCGGAAGATCATCCCCATGTGAATGCCGCTGAACTTGCTCTCATTCACGGGCCCCCCAAATTCACGAAAAACGGCGCATCACTATCTACAAAAGTCCCATGGAGAAAAATTCTGGCGGCGCGTTCAATCTGGGCACTGATGATCAGCCATTTCTGCCTGGTGTACCCGGTATATATTTTCTTTACCTGGTTTTTTGTTTACCTGATGAAAGTGCGTGGCATCACCATAACCAAAGCCAGTTTTTGGGCTTCCGCTCCGTTTGTGGCCAACGTGTTTATGGTTCCACTGTGGGGTTGGTTGTCGGACCGCGCGGTCGAAAAATTAGGCAAGCGTATGGGCAGGCGCAGTTCGGCCTGGCTGGCGATCGCAGGTTCCGCGCTGTTGTTATGGTCCGGCAGCCAAACGGCGAATAATACCTTGGCGCTTTTGCAGTTGGCGATTGCCGCGGGATTTAATTTCGCGGCGGCGGCGGTTTTATGGACCACATGTAATGACATTTCCGCAAAGTTTTCGGGCTCCATCTCAGGCGCCATGTCCACGTTTGGGAGCCTGGGGGGTTGGATTTCACCGGTTTTAACCGGCTACGTCGCTGCGAAATTTGGTTGGACTCCCGCTCTCAATTTGGCGGCCGCTTTTACCATAGTGAGCGGGCTGGCTTGGTTTTTTATCGATGCCGACCAACCGGTCACATCTGCCGAGCCGCTGGCATCCTGAAGACGTCCAAGACTCAAGAGCCGATCGGCACGTGTCCCTCGTTCATCGCCAATTGCAATACTTCGGCTAAATGCATAGCGTTTCTTCCAGTCGCTTGCTTAATTTGCTCACGGCAACTGAATCCATCGGCAACGATTAGCGTTCCTGCTGACTCTTGACGTATTGCCGGCAGCAACACGCGCTCTCCGATAGCCTGCGAAACCTCGTACTTATCTTTCTCGAATCCAAACGCGCCAGCCATCCCGCAGCACCCCGCATCCGGCGAACGCACCTCGGCTCCCATTTTTTGCAGTAATGAAATTTCGTCGGTCATTTTCATTAATGCTTTATGGTGACAGTGGCCGTGAACCAGAATGCGGCGCGCAAGCTGATGGGGCTTATAACCAGGAGCGCGACGCGCCAGGAATTCACTGAGTAGGAAAGTTTGAGCGCTCAGCTTTTTAGCGTGTTCGTCATTCGGCAATAAATTAACAAGTTCATCTCGAAAAACGGACGCGCAGCTTGGCTCCAGCACCACAACTGGTAATCCTGCGTCGATCTGGGGGCCAAGCGCCTGCAAAATACGGAGAAGATAGTTTTTGGCTTCGTCGAGCATTCCGAAATCATATAGGGGCCGCCCACAGCACAAATGTTGTCGTGGTGTCGAGACGTGAAATCCGGCGTCCTCCAACACCGCCAGGGCTGCGCGGCTCGTTTCTGGATGGAAATAATTGTTAAAAGTATCGGCCCATAGAATGACTTCGCGGTGTTCTGCGACCGCCGGAGACGCTTCCCGAATCTTCTCTTTGACGGGCCGACGATTTCGCATCCAGCGCTGAAAACTAATAGCAGCAAACTGAGGAATTTCGCGCTGGGGGGCCAATCCGAGAAATTGATTCAGGATTGGCCGCACTATGCGAGTGCTGTTCACAAAATTAACCAGCCCGGAAATGGGTGACGCCACTCGCGCCCATCGATCTATTCTGCCAAACGCGTACGCGTGTAAGGGTCGCGCTTTGCCTTCGTAGTAATGCGATAGAAACTCCGCGCGATAGGTGGCCAAGTCCACATTCGCGGGACATTCCGATTTGCACGCTTTGCAAGACAAGCACAGATCCAGAGCCTTCATAACATGTTCGTCCTGCCAACCTTCTCGAACAACTTCTCCTTGCAACATCTCAAAAAGCACATGCGCGCGGCCGCGGGTGCTGTGTTCTTCTTCCAGGGTCACCATGTAACTTGGGCACATCGTGCCGCCATCTTGTTTGCGGCAGGCTCCCAGTCCGATGCATCGCAGCGTGGCTTTCGCCAAAGAGCCGTCATCGGCTGCATAGGCAAAATGAGTTTTTGGCTCCAACGGCTTGTAGTCAGCGCCTAACCGCAAATTCTCCGTCGGCAAATACGCATTTACCACTTTGTGCGGATTCAGCTTATTGTCAGGGTCCCAGATGGCCTTGAATTCTGTGAAGGCTTGCATCAGTTCGGGGCCGAACATTTTTGGAAGTAGCGCGCCGCGAGACTGACCGTCGCCATGTTCCCCCGAAAGCGAACCACCGTAGCCGATTACCAGATCTGCGGCTCGATCAATGAACTCACCATACTTTCGAATGCCGTTTTCGCTTTGAAGATCGAAGCTAACGCGCATGTGAATGCAACCATGCCCGAAATGCCCATAAAACGAACCGCGATAGTTGAACTCGTTCATCAATTTTCTAATATCGCGCAAATAGCCGCCAAGCTTTTCCGGTGCGACCGCGGCGTCGTCCCATCCTTCCCACTCTGCCACCGCCCCGGGAGCAAACGCAGCGGCGCGCGGACCTGCTTCGCGCAAGTACCACACATGTTTTGCTTCATGCTTTGTGTAAATCCGCACAACGGGAGTTGGTTCTGAAGATTTCAAGCGCTTGACCAAGCTGTTTGCGGCGGCTTCCGTTTGGGCGGGATCATCGGAACCGAATTCCACCAGCAAAATTCCGCGGCCTTCAGGGAGGAGATCGATATGTGCCGCGCCCTTACTTTTGAGCCCATCTACAATGCTTCCCTCAAAACCCTCCAGCCCGATAGGCTGAAACTCCAGAATTTCGGGCACATGATCTGCGGCCACGAAAGCGTCTTCGTAACCGATACCGACGAGAATTCTGTGTTGCGGGCTGTGAATTAATTTCAGTTTAGCTTCCAGAACAATCGCACAGGTGCCCTCGGTTCCAACTAGAGCCCGAGCGACGTGGAATCCACGTTCCGGCAGCAGTTCATCAAGGTTGTAACCGGATACGCGACGAGGAATTTGCGGAAAGCGCGAGCGTATCAGCGAGCTGTAGCGATCACGGATCAGCCGAAGCTTCGAATAGATTTCAGACTCGCGACCACCACCATGCATCTTTGTCTCAAGCTCTTCGTCCCCTGTCGCACCTACCGTTAATTGGGTCCCGTCGTAGAGCAGAATCCTCAGTTGCTCCACGTTGTCAACGGTTTTGCCTCCGAGCAGCGAGTGTGTGCCGCAGGAATTGTTGCCGATCATTCCGCCGATGGTGCAGCGATTATGAGTTGAGGGATCAGGCGCGAAAGTCATCAGATGCTTCTCGGCCCGGTTGCGCAGAGTATCCAGAACGACGCCCGGTTGAACGCGTGCAAATCCCTGCTCAATATTTATTTCGAGAATCTTATTCATATACTTCGTAAAGTCGAGGATCACCGCGACGTTGCAGCATTGGCCCGCCAAACTGGTGCCCGCGCCCCTGGCCAATACCGGCGCGCCGTATTTTCGACAAGCCGCGACTGTGGCGATTACGTCTGCATCATCGCGCGGAACTACCAGCCCGATGGGAATTTGACGGTAATTTGAGCCGTCGCTGGCGTACAACGCGCGACTGCCGCGATCGAAGCGCACCTCTCCCTTTAACGTGCGCTTCAATTCCTTTTCCAATTCAGTAGCTTGACCAAATACATCAACGGGCTTTGCGTGTGAGCTTAGCGGTAATGGTGAGAGCGGTTGCACGGTTTGGCTAACGGGATGCACTGAAAATAACTTCGACGATTACATTTCCTCTAACAGCCAAATTAGACCGCCGCACTCTTAGGCACATAGTCCAGCAATTCCGCCCCGCATAGCAATTCCTCAGGTTTCATCCAGAAGGCTAAAATAGCTCCCAAAAGCAGCAGTCCAATACTCCCGATAAAGGGAAGATCCCAGTTGCCCGTTTTGTCGATCACAAATCCGAAAACCAGAGGAGAGATGATCGCGGCGAATGCCGTTCCAGTATTCATGAGCCCACTGGCGGAGCCAGCGAACCGGGGCGCGATATCCATGGGAATGGCCCATAGCGGGCCGATGGTGAACTCCGAGAAGAAAAACGCCAGGCTCAGACAAATCGCCGCCCAAGTTAAGTTCTGCGAGAACAAGAGAGGAAGCATGCAAGCCAGCGAACAAAGGAAACCAAACACCACCAGGTTTCTACGTGCTTTATTTCGGCTTCCGGTGCGGGTCAGTATGCGGTCGCTGACGACCCCTCCCAGTGTGTTGCCAACAACACCCGCAAAAAACACGCCAGCCGAGAACAGCGCCGAGTTTTGCAGCTTCAGGTTATAACTATGGAGAAAATAAGAGGGAATCCACGCCAGATATAGCCACAATGTCCTAGCATAACAAAAATATACCGCAGTAACCGGGAACATTCGCCACATCAGATTCATCCACGGCACAGACTTTCTCAGGCTCCGCTGTTTTGCGGAATAATCAGGAAGTCTTTCCAATTCGCGAGCAGTAATAGCGGGATGACACCCCGGATCGTCGCGAAAATACAGTCCAAACGCGACAGCCCACGCCAGACTAACAATTCCGAGGATAATAAACGATCCTCTCCACGTGACGGATGCGATTAACCACGCGACAATGGGCGGAGTGAGAGCATTGCCAAGTCTTGCGCTTGCATGTGTAACGCCCTGTCCAAATCCGCGTTTTTCCACTGGCAGCCAATCGCTCATAACCCGCGTTGCCGTCGGAAATGTTGCGCCTTCACCAAAACCCAGGAGAAGTCGAGCGCACACCAAAGCGGTTAACCCGTTGGCCTTGCCGGTTAACAACGTCGCTGCTCCCCAGATGATGGCGGAAACCGTGAGAGCCATCCGCGCACCGAACCGGTCGCTCACCCAACCTCCGACGATTTGAAAAATCAGATACGGATAGGCAAACGCGGAAAAGACCAGGCCCACCTGGGTATTCGTGAGATGCAAATCTTGTTTGAAGACAAAAGACGCAGTGCTGACATTATTGCGATCGATGTACGTCAGCGCATACATAATGCATAGCAGAATCAAAACATTTGTCGTTGCCGAGAAAATTCTTGGGCGAGAGCTGGCCCCGCTCACTTGCGCACCAGGCGAGAGTATCGCGGCAGCGCCATTACTACGCTCGCACGGCGACTGGCTTGGACTTGGGCGCCAACGAGTCGAGTGCTGCCATGATTCCACCCTCGGTGTGAGGTATACCGCTCAGGCGAAGACCCATCTCCACGCCGGCCAGTGTCCCGGCCAACATCAAATCGTTGAAGTGCCCAAGATGCCCGATACGAAAAACCTTGTTTGCCAGCTTTGATAGCCCGGCACCTAAAGACATATCGAAGTTGTCGAAGATGGTTGCTCTTAATGCATCGGCACTGTGTCCCTCAGGCGCGAAAACGGCTGTGACGGTATTGGAATATTCCGTGGGATCTTCGCAAACAAGTTCTAGACCCCAGGCCCGCACGGCGGCGCGAGTAGCGTTTGCGTGACGCTGGTGCCGGGAAAAAACATTCGGCAAGCCTTCTTCTAACAGCATTTGAAGTGCTTCTCGCAAGCCAAATATCAAGTTGATGGATGGGGTGTACGGGAAAAAGCCGTTTCGACTCAACTCCAGGACCTCTTGCCAGTCCCAATACGACCGCGGTAGTTTCGCCGCCTTGTTGGCGGCCGCCGCTTTTTCAGAAATTGCGTTGAACGCCAGGCCGGGAGGCAGCATCAAGCCTTTTTGTGATGATGCAATCATGACGTCCACTTCCCACTCATCGTGGCGATAGTCAATCGAGCCAAGGGAGGAAACTGCATCGACCATCAATAGGGCCGGATGTCCCACGCGGTTCATCATTTGGCGGATTTCAAAAATCTTGCTGGTTGTTCCGGTGGAGGTTTCGTTGTGTACCACCATCACAGCCTTATATTGGTGGTCCTTGTCTTCAGATAATTTTGCTTCGATATCCGCGATTACCGCGCCTGTGCGCCACGTACCAGGCAGATAATCGACGCGAATTCCAAATCGTTCGGCAACCTGCCGCCACAGGCGCGAAAAATGTCCAGTCTCAAACATCAAGACACGGTCCCCAGGCGACAGGGTATTGACGATGGCCGCTTCCCAGGCTCCGGATCCCGAAGCTGGATACATCACTACCGGGCCGCGTGTTTGGACAATTTTCCGCATGCCCTCCAACGATTCCTTCACAATGGAGGCAAATTCGGCTCCGCGATGATCCATCACTGGGCGATCGATGGCCCGCAGCACCCGATCCGGCACGTTGCTGGGACCAGGTATTTGAAGAAAATGCCGGCCTGTGTGAATGTTGACCTCCGGACTTTTTACATCGGCAAAAAAATGTTACGTTTTATCAATTTGATAAACGGCCGACAGCCGACTGACGTAACGACCAAGCCTATTCTTTCGCAGAGCATACTTCACGGCGCGCCCCTCGAAGTTAAAACCCATATTAATTTATGTTTAGTATCAGAAATCTCATCTCATCAGGCTTCGTCGATGAGCAGGCGAACCAGGGGGCCATGAAATTGACCGCCATAAACATCGGTGTCGCCGACGTCACCCGAAAATACTTTACGTGGTATGGAAAACTTGACGGTCAAAATTTGCTCAATATTAAAAAGTCGAATTTCGTCCAATTCCACGCGATATATTTTGGCTATCGATTCGGGTGACAATACGCCACTCTTTAGAACCAGGTCATAACCGGCACGATCCTTAAACATGATGTCAAACGTCAACTCAAAGGGCCCCGCGTTCTTGCTGCGAATCAATCTTGTGAATTGCCAGAGCTCTCGCATGAGTCCCTAAAAAGTTTCCCATGTGGTTCGAAATGGGGCGCAAGGATCATCGAGCTCCCACACATGGTTGGCACAGAATCGGTACACCGCCCCCACGTCAACTCCGGGCGGCGAAAATGGAAACGCGAAATTGCTGATAAGCCCTTGGTATTCGGGGATGGGATGGTGCAGTCCGGAATGCCACACGAGCGGCAAAATGTCCGACGCCAATTCTTGTGAGGATGCGACGACGTCGATAATCAATCCGATTTCGTGACCTTCCAGTTTGGAATTGGGCTCCAGGGAACCCAGCGTTCCGTCGCGGCCATATACTCGGAAATTCAAGGTGTACGCTCCTGGCGGCGGTGACAAATTATCGGCAATCTTTCGTTCCACGGCCGAATGCAAACTCGGTAAAAAATGATCAAGCTGCCCCAGGATCAGCGGGTCTCTGATCCCCGCTATCACAATGGAGCGATAGCCAGCCAGTGCGGCGCCTTCGATCCGAACCGTGTATTTAGCAGGGACAAACTGACCGCCCTTCACCCGGACGGCTCGCTCGCTGACCGCTTCATATGTGGCCGCGGTCGTATCCAACCGCCCTCCGGGTTCAACCAACATAAACGGATCGGCATTTTCATACAGAGTGTGCGCCGCCACGCTCTGCGGCGTGCATTGCAGTTCAGGATTTGGGGGTTCCACGGTGAAACCGTTTTCATCCAGTTCAGCGGCCATGCAATCGGCATACAAGCGCTGCGCCACACTGGCCGCTCCGCACTCAAGAATTTTTCCCGCGTGAAACGCTACGTGCTTAGGAATTCCCTGCATCACCGGCAAGGCAGCATAAATCGCTACATCGCTGCATCGTCCTGCGATCACCATTTGGGCGCCGGATGCCAACGCGGATTGAATCGGCTCAATTCCCATCATGGCGACGAATCGCTGGCCTTGCCGGATGACTTCTTCGTTAAAGGGAGGCGCCGGCGAAAGCGGCTTGATCTGGTCTTTGCGAAATGCATCGACAAGCGTCCCAGGATCGATCTCGCTGTCAATGGATGCAAGTTTGAAGTGCCATCCATTTTCGCGCGCCAGTTCGCGAACGATCTCGACAGCCCACTGCAGATGGGGACGCCCGCCCGCGTGTCCAGCAGTCCCGACGATCGCGGGAATACCGGCGCGCAATGACTCGCGCAATATAAGCCCAAGATTTCGTTTTACGCCTTGCCGTGGTCCCCGGGGGTTTCCGGAGCCCAGATAATATGGGCCTGAATCAGTGCTACCCCCATCGCAGCCCACAAAGTGCGCTCCCTGCTTCACCGCGCGCGCGAGGCTCTCCTCCCGAAATCCGGTACTAAGATTTCCGGTGGCGGCAACAGCTTTAATCTTTTTTCCCAATCAGTTTCAACGGCCCTTCATGTTAGTGATTGCCGCCGTCAGTGTAGACCGAGCTTTTCGGGCGTACCAGAAACATAACTAAAACTTAATTTAAGATTTATCACTAATCGCAGTACGATTGCGCCGCGTTACTTCTGTATTTTAGTCCGGACAACAGGATACTCGCTGCCGTTGTGTGCACTGCAGTGTATGGATTGGCTGAACGATGCGAATATACAACCCTCACAAATTTAAGATCCTGTTGATGTGTGTTGCGGGATGCGCCACTGTATTTGGCGCCGCGTCTACGCCAATGCTTATGAGCGCTAACGACGAGTCATCAGCGCCAGCACAAAACCAACAATCTGAGTCCCGCACGTCCTCGTCTCTAGACTTTAAAACCTATCGTGCGCAGATCGAGCCCATCTTCTTAAAAATGCGTCAAGGTAACGTGCGCTGCTATGACTGCCACTCGGTAATGAACACACGTCTGCGATTGCAACCGCTAACGGCTGGAGACTCAACATGGAGCGAGGAGCAATCGCGTCAGAACTTTGAGGTAGTCTCGCGGTTAATTGCGCCCAACGAGCCCATGAAGAGCCGTCTCCTTTTGCATCCACTGGCCCCGGAAGCTGGCGGAGATCCGACGCACACCGGCGGCAAATTCTGGGCCTCGCAAAATGATCAGGAATGGCAAATGCTCGCGGCATGGGTCGAAAACACCGGCAACTCTGCAGCGGCACTGCCGCACGATAGTAAAGACGCCGGCGATCAAGCGGGCTTCGAATCCTTTAGAGCTGTCGTTGAGCCTATTTTTTTGAAGGAACGTCCGGGACACGCCCGGTGCTATGGTTGCCACTCGGAAGGCAACAGAGCTTTTCACCTCGGCAAATTATCAGTCGGAAGCGCAGTCTGGTCAGAAGAACAATCGCGGCTCAACTTTCAGAACGTACTGCAATTGGTAGCGCCGGGCGACCCCGCGTCAAGCAGATTGTTGATGCATCCACTCGCACCTGAATCAGGGGGAGAAGCATTCCACTCCGGCGGCCGTCAATTTGCGTCGCAGAACGATCCAGACTTTCTAAAAATTGCGGAATGGGTGAACAGCCTCAATCGCCCA